>Ga0066826_10000097_pt1 | contig 38369 bp, 44 predicted proteins | sample ETNtaG_12_FD_65496 | JGI IMG/M metagenome (GOLD analysis project Ga0066826, IMG submission 65496) | Marine microbial and viral communities from oxygen minimum zone, Eastern Pacific Ocean - ETNP201306SV49 | ecosystem: Environmental > Aquatic > Marine > Oceanic | place: Pacific Ocean: Eastern... | reverse complement strand
TTCGCTGCTGATATCTGCCTGATGATAAGAAGCATTACCTAACTCTGCAGCTAAATCCTGCCCTTCGTTAACGCTGGACGAGGAATTAAGCATCACCTTTGCACCAAGTGCTACAAGTCGTTTAGCTGTAGCTTCTCCAATACCACTTGTAGATCCGGTAACAAGAGCAACTCGATCTGAAAATTCTTCCATATGTCATACATCCTCTCAATTGTGTATCCAGTATTACTTGAACGCTCATTTTGTGAAAATAACTGGTAGCCACGTAAATAAACCTTTTAAAACCAAGGTTTTTTAGGGGCGAGTCGTCGTAGAGAACTTTCTCTGGCAGACTACTTATATGAAACGTCTTTTCTTATCTTTCACAGTACTCCTATCACTGACACTTCTCTCAGCGGGATGCGGTCTCTTTTCTTCAAATGACGGTGAGATAGAAACTCTTCGTTCTGAGGTAGCTATTCTGACAGAAGAGATAGTTGATCTAAAATCTGACGTTGCTGCTCTCGAGGTTTCCCCGGTAGCCACGGAGACCACTACAACTACTACAACAACAACTTCTGAAGGCTTGCCTGAATCTGTGGTCACACCACCGGAAAATCTAGAAGAAGAACCTGTTGATGAAGAAGCGATTCTTTTGGCCACCTACGCATGGGGTCCCAGTGATGAGGCAGTGGCCTTGCAAGAAGTTCTTGGAATAACAGCAGATGGTTGGTACGGGGGCGGTACACGGGCTGCACATATTGCTGAGTTGGATGCACGTGGTTTAAGCACAGACAATGTTCCACCTCCACCGACTACGACTACCACAACTACGGAAGAACCAACGGAAAGCACTACTACAACAACTTCTGAAGTCCCTGAAGCTTAAAGTATCGGCAGCCCTGCAACCATTTGGTCAATCATTTGATTCAGGATCTTTGGAGAAGTTCCAAAAGTCAATCTTAAATGCCCGGCGCCTTCGGAACCAAAATTGAGACCATTTTGCCCAGCTACATTCGTTAGTCCGCGCATCCACGTGGCGGGGCGTTCCCCTGGTTCATAATTTGATAGGTCTAACCAAGCGACAAAAGTTGATTGCGGCAGATGAATACCAATAGCGGGCAACTCTTCATTTAGTCGATCGACGAGAAGATGACGGTTTGAATCTAACGTATTTTTCATTTCATCAACCCAAGATTCTCCAGTATCCCAAGCGACGATTGAGGCTTCAGCTCCCATACGGTTAGCACCACCTAAAAGAGCTGATGGAACAGTGTTCAATTGTTCAAAAATCTTCTTACTACCAGTTTGAGCTACTCCGCAACGGATACCACCGAAGGCAAAAGTTTTGATCCCGGAAGCAACTGTCACGGTGCAACTATCAGCTCCTGGAATAGAAAGCATCGGAATATGAGAAGCACCTGGATGAACAAGGTCGCCGTGTATTTCGTCAGAAACAATAATCAAGTTATGACGGTGAGCAATTTCAACGAGCAGAGAAAGTTCTTGTTCTGTTAAAACGTTTCCGGTTGGATTGTGAGGATGGCAGAGAACCATTAAACGAATATTGGCATCAGATTCAAGGAGGCTCTCAAGTTTTTCAAAGTCGTAATGCCAACCATCTTCATCACGTGACATTGACCAATGAACAGGACGCCGGTTTGTTGTAGGACCAATATTGAAAAACGGCGGATAAATAGGCGTAGAGAAAAGTACACCGTCACCCGGTTCCGTAAAAGCTTCAACACACGCCCAGATGCCTTGAATCACATTTACAGTATTTATTCCAAGTTCAGGATTTGGCGTCCAACCATGACGCACTTTTGACCATCGAGCGAAAGAGTCAAGAACCCGTTCAAATTCATAGTGGTAACCAAAACCTCCTCCAGCGACAAGTTCTTGAAGTCTCGAGTAAACCGCAGGTGGAGCTCCGAAATCATGTTCAGCTACCCAAGCAGCTAAAGCATCGCCATAACGATTCCATTTCGCTAAACCCATTTGACGACGCCCTTCAGGCGATAAATCTAAAGCAGAGGGAAAAGTCTCACTGGTCACAATGAAATGCTATGCGCTAAGCAATGAAAAGTGACATCTGACCGACAGTTAGATGAGGTCTCTTTAAAACGAGAGAAGTATTCTTTAGATAAGTGGAAAAGGATTCTTTCCCATATTTGAAAATTGACACTCAGTTTGAAACCTCAGACTCAAACTAAAGAACCAACATGTCCCGCCTTTCCCCCGGCGGGACATGTCATTTTTCCCTTCAAATAGGTCTTAAGATGATTGAAAGAAAGAGGCACTATGAACAAGAATCTTCGAGAGAAAATACGTATGAGCGATGAAGAAATCGAAAAATTCATCGAAGAACAAAAAAGCCTGCAAGTAGCGACGCTCAACTCAGATGGATCTGTTCATCTATCCACACTTTGGTTTGCAGTGGTCGATGAGATGATTGCTTTTGAAACTTATACCTCTTCACAAAAGATCGTTAATCTCAAACGCGATCCTCGAATCACGGTCTTACTTGAAGATGGATTGGCATACAACAACTTGCGAGGAGTCATGATCAAAGGAACGTCTTTGCTAAATGCAGAGCCGCCGGAAGTCCAAAGAATTGCTCGCTCAGTAATAAAAAGAAACCAACCTGAAATACCAGAAGAACTACTTGACGATGCTGCAGCAAGTCTCGCCGTGAAACGAACCGTGGTAACAGTAGTGCCAGAAAAAGTCCTGTCCTGGGATCATGGCAAACTTTCTTAAATAGAGGGACTTTACTTTTCTTGTAGTGCAGACCCAAGTCTTGATCTACGATGGCAGAGTGGAATCCTTACTTACGGTTCAAGAAGAAGACACTGCTCTTAGACAATTACAGCATCGCAGGGAAAACTTACCTGAATCTCAGACCGTAACTAGCATAAAATTAGAGTTAACAGAGTTATCTGAAAAGAAACAGACCCTTTCCATAGAACAACTTGAAACTGTTCAACGCCAGAAGAGATATGAGCAGGAAGTAGGAGCGGTAGAAAGTCGGGTTTCTGAACTTGATGGGAAGCTATACGGCGGAATGATTACTTCCCCAAAAGAAGCCACAAGTCTTGAGACAGAAATTCGTCATCTAAAAGAGAGACAAAATGAATTAGAGGAACGAGTCCTAGAACTAATGGAAGAACTTGAGCCAAAAGAGAAGGAAATTTCTGAAGTTAGCGAAAAAATTCAACAACGCGAAATAGATTTAGAAAGCGCACACGAAAAATTCTTAATTGCTGACTCAGAAATAGAAGATACTTTGAACGCAACAATTCAACGTCGAGAAGCAGCCGCTACCGCGACAGATGCAGAATTGTTACGCCATTACGAAAATCTCCGTGGAGCTTTCGGTTCTAGTGTTGTAGTGAAATTTGACGGCAACAACTGCAAAGGTTGCCCTTCAACCATGCCTGCTATGGAAGCTGACCGCTTAAAAAACACACCTGAAGGAGTTTTCTCAGATTGCTCAGAGTGTGGTCGAATAGTTGTACGTTAACTAACGCTGTGTTTTTCTGGTTCATCTCTCTTTCAATACTGACTGTCGCTTTGGTGTTTGATAGCCCAAACCTTGATTATCGACTGGTCGCCTTTGGCTCTCTTTTGCCTGTATCAGAAATATTTTTTGGGGGACCATGGATAGGCCACACACTCATTTTTCCCGCGCTGGTGATGATGTTTATCATGTTATTAGCCCGAGGTAAACGTCTTATTCAAAGAAGATGGCTGGGTATCCCCATTGGTTTATTTGCACATCTAGTTTTAGATGCAACGTGGACTAAAACCAAAGTTTTTTGGTGGCCTTTCATGGGAACAGATTCTTTGGGTAGATCCAATTTTTCGGAAGTAGAACGTTGGCCCACGAATCTAGTTTTAGAAATCATTGGAGTGGCTGTGACATTTTGGCTATGGAGAAAATTTAGATTCTCAGACAAAACTAATCGTGTGGCCTTTTTCCAAACCGGGAAACTAGTCGAGTTGAGAAAATAGTGTTACATATCGTAAGACATGGCAGAACAGAGATGAACGCTGCCGGAAAACTCCTCGGACGACTAGATCCTGAACTTGACGAACTAGGGATCCGACAAGCTGAACTCTTGGCATCAACATTTAAAAAAGTAGACCTTCTAATCTCAAGCCCTTTATTGAGAACTCGTCAGACTGCTGAAGCTTTTGGGTTTCCAATCCAAGTAGATGAACGATGGATTGAAATGGATTACGGAGTATTAGATGGATGCCCTATGAGTGAGGTGAATCCTAAAATTTGGGAGAACTGGAGAACAGATCTTGACTGGGCTCCATCGGGGGGAGAGTCGCATCGTCAAGTTGGGGAAAGAATTCGAGAAGCATGCGAAGAACTAACTCCTCAAATAAAAACCAAAGAGATTATTGTTGTGACTCACGTATCACCAATAAAAGCTGCACTTGCATGGACGCTCAATGCGGGAGATGAAATTACTTGGAGGAGTTATGTTTCCCCTGCATCAATCATGACTATCGGACCAGGTCCATCGTTGAGAAAGTTCAACGACGTAAGCCATCTCGACGATTAAGGCATTAATTCGTCAGCATCGAGGTCTTCAATAGCGATACTGACGCGATCAAACATGTCATTAACAAGTTGAACTGCTCGCTCATTTACTAATTCGACACCTCCAGCAGACTGAATTGGATAGCAAAGGCAAAATAAGACTGCACGCCGATAGTCGGTCATTAACTCGTCTGTGGGGTAGTCAATCCCTGATAGTGCCAGTGTTGACTGGTAAAGGTCAATGAGAGATTTTTCGTGAGCCCGCCGATCTTCAACGGTAAGACTTTGACTAAGGAAATAACCAAGATCGTATGCCCCACGAGTTCTGATACATATCTGCCAATCGATAACGGTCAAATCTGGCCCATTAAAAAATAAATTATCTAATCTGAAATCTCCATGAGCAAGAGTTGTTCCAACGTCGGGATACTGCATCAGCTCCGTAGTTACTTCTGGGAAACGTTCACAAACTTTTCTAATTCGCTCTGAAATTCGATCACCGAACATTTCTTGGCAAATAGGCCAAGCATCAGCAACTCCTTGTTGCACACCCTGAGGCATAGGTGGGTCCCATCCGCGTGGAACCCAAGCCAAGTCTTCCGAGAAGCGAGAACTATCCCAAAACGCGGCATGATGATCAGCCATAGCTTTAACTGCATATTTGGCCTGCGGTATGGGGCATCCATCAATTTGGCTATAAACCTCGCCACCAGTTAAATCTTCAAGAACAAGAACAAAATCGTCACTCTCTGCATCATGAAAGGCAGCAAAACACTGCGGGGTACCTAAAGGACTACTGGTGGCAATATCACGATAGAACCCGACTTCCTTTTCGTAAAACATGAAGGTTCGAGTCAGGTGACGTGTATGGTCATGCTGGACCGGCAGTTTAACTACAAGAGTTTGAGGAGAACCTGAAGAGCCTTCTGAATAATTAGGAGTAACTCGATACAGAAGCCCAAGAATGCCTACTCCTTGGCCAATAAGTTCTGAGTCAAAATTTGTTATCTGACCTCCAGAGAGCGCTCCTGAATCATGCAGTATCTGAGTAAGCCATTCTGGAGTTACCTCTTCAATGGTTGACGGAAAATCTTTAGAACTCATTGGTTCCCCCTATTTGCAGATGCTAGTTCTAACGAAGGTACTGTTTTAAAAGAAATACGTCCAGTTCAGTTACTCATGATGAGTAACTCCGCTTGAAGGCGGAGGTTCAAAACTCTCTGGCCACTGGGTTGATTCATCATGGCGCACTCCTTCTAATTCGACGTCTTCAAAAAGGGTGTCAGACAGATCCGTTCCTCCAAGATCAGCAAAAGAAAAATCTACACTGACTAGTGAAGATCCTCTGAAAATAGCACCAGTTAAATTTGCGGCACGAAAGGAAGTTCCAGAACATATTGAACTTCGAAAGTCTGCACTCATAGCGAAAACCCCAGTAAAATTTGTGTCCCGTAGACATGTTCTAGACAAAGATGCTCCAGCTAAAGTTGCGCCACCAAATTGGGCCTCGGTCAAGTCAGCACCTGTTAACCAAGCGCCCCCTAACTCTGCTGATCTAAAATCTGTTCCTGTCAAATTTGCGTTACCGATCCAACTTCTACTTAAAACAGCACCAACAAATTGTGCACCCGATAAGTCGGAAGACCAAAAATTAACATGGTGTAAGTCAGCATCATTGAAAATAGTTGATCGGCAAACAGTGTTACGCAAGTCGGTTCCAACCATGTGTGCCCCAGCAAGGTTTGATCCAGTGAGCAAGGCACCACCTAGCCAAGAATTAGAAAGACTGATACCCGCCAAATCTGCATCAGTTAAGTCAACTCCCGAAAGATCTTCTGGTAACGATGCAAGTAATTCTTTACCATCTCTTAGTTCTTTGGGGGTCATATAGGAAGGGTAGCAGAGAGAAGATAACGCAAGTATGAGTGATGGTGAGCCAACAGTAGGCGGGGTTCTGTCCCTCGGTTCCTTACGGAAATCCGACTGGGTGACCATCCATCTATGCAGCCCACCTTGGAGTCTCTACGGACGGACCGCCCTCTCCATATTTGGCCTTGCTCCGGATGGGGTTTACCAAGCCAATTAAGTCTCCTTAACTGCTGGTGCGCTCTTACCGCACCGTTTCACCCTTACCTGTGCTGCCACACACGAGGTGTTGCAGCCATCGGCGGTCTATTCTCTGTGGCACTTTCCTTCGAGTTGCCCCGACTGGCAGTTAACCAGCATCCTGTCCTATGGAGCCCCGACCTTCCTCAACACAGCAAACTGTGTTGCGGTCACCTTGTCGACTCACCATCTCTAACAGTCTGTCTTGATTTACTCATAATCTGCAACGAATATTCATTAGTATTCTTAGTTCCTAGTTTTCTTGATGAAACGACTAAGCATTTATGGCTAGAATTCCTGAAAGAAAGCGATTCAATAAAATTCATAAATCAACAGAATCTTGAAATTTTATGTAGGTCGGAGAAGTCATGACGCTAGAAAATTATGGAGGATGGCCGGATCTTTTAACGCGACTTTGCGAAGGTAGAGAACTTAGTGCAGCAGAAACAGAAGCTATTTTGACTGAAATTTTAGCAGGAGAAGCAGATCCTGTTCAGATAGCAGCCTTCCTAGTTGCGATCAAAATAAAAGGTGAAACAGTAGAGGAAACAACTGGATTGGTTCGCGCTATGTTGAATGTTGCAGAACCCCTACAAGTACCCGAAGGAACTATTGACATAGTTGGAACTGGGGGAGGAAAGAAACGTCAAGAGGGAGCGTTAAATGTTTCCACTATGGCTTGTTTCATAGCCGCAGGAGCAGGAGCGACTGTTTGCAAACACGGCAACCGCCGCGCATCTTCAACTTCAGGAGCATTTGACCTTTTAGACATTCTCGGCATAAACGTAGATCTAACTCCACGAGAGTTAGAAAATCAGATCAGAGAACACCAAATAGGTTTTGCTTTCGCAAGAACATTTCATCCCGCAATGAGATTCGCAGGACCAGTTCGAGCAGGTCTTGGAATCCCGACTGTATTTAATGTGTTAGGACCGTTATCTAACCCCGGGCGCGTTCGAAGACAGATAGTGGGTGCAACTGATCTGAAGTTAGCGAACCGGATGGTGAAAGTTCTTCAAGCTAACGGATCAGAACACACTTGGGTAGTTTGTGGTCATCAAGAAACAGATGAAATTAGTTTGACCGGAAAAACACGGGTATTAGAGTTACAAAACGGCGTGATTGATGAGTGGGATTTAAACCCACTTGACTACGGTCTTTCTTTAGCAACTTCTTCTGATCTAACAGGTGGCTCTCCTGAAGAGAATGCAAAAATAGCTTCTGCAATCTTCTCCGGAGAAGAAACTGGACCTAAACGCGACATGGTCGTAATTAATGCAGCAGCAGGACTGGTTATAGGAGAGCAAGCAAAAGACCTCTCTGAAGGGATCAAGCTAGCTCAGGAATCAATTGATAATGGCAAGGCGCTTCAGAAGTTGGAAGCAATTTCCCTTAAAAAATAGGGTTTTTTTGACTGTCACATGCCTCTGGCATGATTAGACACATGAGAAATACAGAACAATTAATCAATGCCAACGAAAATCAAGATTTAGTGATTGATTGCGGCACATGTGTCATCAAAGATTCAAATATGTGCAAAGAGTGCGTCGTTACATTTATCTGTAATCGTGATCCAGGTGAAGCTTTAGTTATTGATTTGGAAGAAGAACGAGCTTTGCGTCTACTAAATAAGAATGGGCTCGTTCCACCTTTACGACATTTAGAAGTAAAAGCAGACAACTAAAGGGTGGACCTTGTCTTATATTCTGCGACGATAAGAATGTGGAAAAGTTAAATCAAGATATAGAGCAGCTTTCCATGCGCTGCATCCAAGTGGGAACCGAAACTGGCTTGTCCGCGGTGGGTATAACGACAGCAGAACCATTTACAGAGGCTAAAAAGGTGCTCGAAGAGAGAAAAGAAGCTGGATACGCGGCCGACATGCAATTTACTTATCGCAATCCTGAACGCTCAACAACTCCAACTAGAATCCTTCCGGAAGCTCAGTCGCTAGTAGTTGGAGCACTGCATACCCCGGCTCCTCGACTCCCCGAGTCTTCAGAAGGGGATTCTCGAATATCTGCTTATGCACGAAAAGACTATTACTCAGATCTACGAAACTCTTTGAATTCAGTAGCGGAACTTCTAGAGAGTGAGGGATGGAAAACTAAAGTGGTGGCAGACGACAACGCTTTAGTAGACAGAGCGGCAGCGATTCGTGCAGGTTTGGGTTGGATGGGAAAAAATTCAAATATTTTACTTCCGAAGAAAGGGAGCTGGTTTGTTTTCGGCTCCGTAGTCACAAACGCTCCACTAATTACAAATGAAAGCGTTATTGAAGATGGGTGCGAGAAATGTACCCGTTGCATAGACCTTTGCCCAACTGGAGCAATAGTGGAACCTGGAGTGGTAGATGCTCGAAGATGCATAGCATGGCTAGTGCAAGCTCCAGGTTCAATTCCTGAAGAATTTCGAACAGCAATTGGAAATCGGATGTACGGATGTGATGAATGCCAGGAGGTTTGCCCAGTGGGGCGCCAGGAAAGAAGGAAAGAAAAATTTTCAGATCCTTCTGCAGACGTATCTGCTCTTGAATTACTTAGTTGTACAGATGAGGAACTTTTAGATCGCTACGGTCATTGGTATATCGCTGAGCGTGATCCAAAACATTTGAGAAGAAATGCTTTAGTAGTGTTAGGAAATTCCAAAAAAGAGGACCTTAATATTGAGAAAGAGATAGCAAAATATCTTCTTGATCCTGATCGTGTCCTCAAAGATCATGCACAATGGGCATATAAGCAACGGAGCAACTTATGAGGCGACACCTTTTAGTTACAAACGATTTTCCACCTAAGGTGGGAGGAATCCAGTCGTATTTATGGGAACTGTGGCGCAGACTTCCAGCAGAAGACTCTTATGTGTACACGACTCCATATAAAAATTCTTCTGATTTTGATGCAACGGAGATGTACATGATTAAACGCTCTGTAGAACCAGTTTTACTACCTCATCCCTTTTTACCGAAACGAATCAGAAAGTTATCTTCAGATTTTGACGCAGAGATGGTTATTTGGGACCCTGCATTACCAGTTGGGCTTTCCGCTATACGTACAGGAATCCCATATGGAGTCATTCTACATGGAGCAGAAGTGACTATTCCGGGAAGATTCCCATTGACTCGACCACTTCTGAGCCGAGTTCTTCGCAGAGCTTCATTAGTTATTTGTGCCGGCAATTATCCGGCAGCTGAAGCAGAAAGGGCAGCACGTAAATCTTTACCTACTCTTATTATCCCACCTGGAGTAGATGTTGATCGATTCAAACCTTTGACGTCAGAAGAAAGGGATGAAATACGAAAAGAACTTGACCTCCCAATTGGATCTCCTTTGGTGGTGAGTGTAAGCAGACTTGTACCGCGAAAAGGCATGGACACGTTGATTCGAGCTGCAGCGAAATTAAAACAAACCATTCCAAATGTAGTTGTGGCAATAGCAGGAACAGGGCGAGATACTAAACGTCTAAAAAATCTAATAGAAACAACTGGTGCACCGGTTCGCCTTCTTGGAAGAGTAAAAGATGAGCTTTTACCGGGGTTGTACGGGGCCGGAGATGTTTTTGCAATGTTGTGCAGAACCCGCTTGGCTGGTTTAGAACAAGAAGGGTTCGGAATCGTTTTCTTAGAAGCAGCAGCTGCAGGTGTACCACAAGTCGCTGGAAATAGTGGAGGAGCAGCAGACGCAGTAGAGCATGGCAAAACAGGGTTGATCATTGATCCACCTAACGATCCAGATGCAGTGGCTTCGGCTTTAGAGGAGTTGCTGACAAATGAAGAGATGCGAAGCGAAATGGGTGTTGCATCCCGAGAAAGGGCAGAACGGTATTTCTCTTATGCTCATTTGGCTAAAAAACTTGAAGATGGAATTTCTTCAGCCGAGATTGATAGAAGATGAGAGAGATTTCTGGAAAAACTATATTAGATACAGCTAGTTGGGGAACAACGTTTTTTTTTATTCTGACAACTGCTTCCGTGCTTTTTGAAGGGTTTATACGAACCACTTCACTTGTCTTCAATCTCATACTTTTCACAGCAGGGTGCGGGGCGTTCATAACTGCATTTTTGAGAGCAGTAAATAGAAGCAGAACCGAATTAATAGGAGTAGGCGGTCTTTATTTTCTTTCGGGATGTGCTCCCCAGAAAGTAAGGTTCCAAATGATGGGCCTACTCATCTTGCAAATTGTAGGTTCGCTTACTGCAGCATCTTTTAAACCTTTTACCGTTGTGGCTTCAGCAGTACTTGTCCCTGTATTTGGTTTAGGTCTTTCCGGACTATGGGCATCTATGCATGGACAATTTGAAACAAGATAAAAGACTAGAAAACTCTTCTTGACTTCAAGTTACAAGGTAAGGTCAAGAGTAAGGAGAAAAAAATGACAGATCACGCAAGCCAAAGAATTCTAATTCAAGCCTCTCCTGCTGAATGTTTTAAAGCTGTGATGGATGTTGAAAGTTATCCGGAATGGATAGATGACATCAAAGAGGCAAAAATTGTTGCGTTTGACGATGATGGCAGACCAGGTGATGCCACTTTTCGCAGTGCGGCAATGGGAAGAAGTAGTACCTATACGCTCCGCTATAGCTACGGTTCAAATCCTCTACGCATAGCATGGCGCCTCCTTGAAGGAGACATCATGAGACGAATGGATGGGGAGTATGAGTTTGTAACTGTGGAAGGCGAATCTGGTGTAAGCCAAATCCATTACCATCTAGAAGTAGACCTTCTCGTACGCCTTCCAGGGTTTGTAAAGCGACGGATAGAAGCAAAGATCGTTCATAGCGCGGTTGATGATCTCAAATCTCATGTTGAATCTGGTGGAAGACCTTCTGAAAGTCTTGACAGTCAGTCTCCGCTCACAACTTGACAGATATTCGTTGAAGCGAATACCTCAAACTATTTAACTCTTAGGGACAAGTTCGTATGCCTGTATTATTTGCAGTTATTGCTGCCATATTCTATGGAGTAGGTGATGTGCTCGGTGGGGTCGGGGTTCAACGCTCAAGCCAGAAAGGTGCAGCTATATCTATGGCTGCAGCAGCGAACATAACGAGTGCTGTTTTTCTTACAATATTTGTGCTGGCGAACCCTCCGGAATATGTAAAATTGAGTGACGTTTTATGGCCCGCACTTGCCGGTCTTTTGATGGCAGCGACTCGACCTTTACTATATGAGGGGATGGCCCGTGGTCCAATAACTGTCTTTGCCCCAGGTTTCGGATTAACAATGATTGCCGTGCCCGCACTTATCGGCCCTTTTATTGGTGAAAGTTTGTCTGCATTGGAAGTCTTCGGAGTACTCTTCGCCTTTCCAGCTGTAGTGTTTCTCTCAAGCCACAGTGGTCTCCCTAAATTAAATGAAATCCTGAGAAGTCGCGTAATAGGACTATCACTCATAGTAGGAATAAATATTGGTTTAGCAGGAATTTTCATATCTCAAGCTAATCCCGAAGCAGGCCAAATTCCCGTTTTGGTCATTTTAGGAATGGGGGTAGTGATATTAACTCCCATCGCCCGGATTCGATCCGGCTCTTTTTGGCCAGATATTGAAATACGCAAATTTGGTTTCGTGCTTGGCTGCACAAGTGGAATAGCATTCATTTTAAGTACAGCCGCATATATGAGGGGCTCTGTAGCGGTAATTACCGCTTTAATAGCACTCTGTCCTGGTGTGAGTGTCATAGTGGCGTGGAAATTCCTTAAAGAAGAAATATCGACACTCCAAATAATCGGTGGAATTTTTGGAGCAGCATCAGTAGTATTTTTCTCACTAGGAGCTTGAATACCGATGAACTATGAACACACTCAGGAGGTATCAGCGGTTAGAGATTTTCTTTGGGTCTCTCTCTTTTTTCTCGGACCTCTGATTCCAGGATACATGTGGTGGAGGTATCCAATATTTGTCTTGATAATAATGGTTCCTTGCCTATTGCTCACCTTCTTCCTTTTTGTATTTCCAATTTCACAGTCAACTATTTCCTTAACGAATGAGAATTTAGAGTTCAGATTCCGTTATAGGTGGCCAAAGCTGGTAGTCGATCTATCAGACATTTATTCGGTTGAAGTAAAAGAAGTCTCGCTTTGGCGAGGGTGGGGGATAAACACAGATTACGTAAGGGGAAGAAAACTTTGGCGAGTTAGAGAACGTCAATGTATTGAGATCCTGAAGAAAGACGGCAAACGGATCCTTTTAGGAACAAATGATACTCAGACCCTAAGTATGTTTCTGTTAGGGGCAGTTTGAGTTAATTCCAGTTTTTACTTCGCTGAACCGCTTTCATCCATCTTTCGTAGTCGCTATCAACTAGTGACTCCTCTGTAGAAGGGAACGCCGTTCTTTCAGCTTTCCATAGATCAGCGAGGTCTTCAGTTGAAGACCAAACTCCTTCTGTTAGCCCTGCCAGCCATGCAGCTCCAAGAGCTGTGGATTCAGATGTAGCAGAACGAGTGACCGGAATTTTCAATTGGTCAGATTGAATGTCCATCAAAAGGTTCATAATGGAGGCTCCGCCGTCAATTCTTAGATCGTTCACATGATGTCCATTTGAACGCATAGCGTCAATCACATCACGGGTTTGAAAAGACATGGACTCAATGACAGATCTAGCTATTTCTCCCCGCCCAGTTCCTCTAGTTAGTCCGATGATCAGACCGCTGGCTCGTGGATCCCACCAAGGGCTACCTAAACCATTGAAAGCAGGAACAGTGTAGACACCTCCGTTATCAGAAACACTGAGGGCAATTTCTTCAAGGCCGGAAACCTGATCAATAATTTCGAGACCATCCCTAAGCCATTGAACAGTTGCTCCCGAAGAGAAAATTGAACCCTCCAAGGCATAGACCGAAGGCTGATTTAAAAGTTTCCAAGCGATAGTTGTTAAAAGACCTTCTACGGGGTCGGGGAGAGTGTTCCCAAGGTTAGCTAAGACGAAACCACCAGTCCCGTAAGTATTTTTTGCTTGTCCAGGAGTAAAACAAGCTTGCCCAAAGAGAGCGGCCTGCTGATCACCGGCAATCCCACTTATGGGGATACCAGCTTTAATAGGTCCATCTTGGCCGGTTTCTCCAAAGTTCCCTGCAGAGCTCATCACTTCTGGCAAAGCAGTGATAGGCACAGACAAAAGGTCACAGAGTTCTTCTGACCATTTTTCAAGAGCAATATCAAAGAGCATGGTTCTGCTGGCGTTAGAAGGATCACTCGCATGAACTTTTCCGCCTGTCAAATTCCACAATATCCATGAGTCAACTGTTCCTAGACGCAAATCCGAGTCATTTTTAACCTCGCCCTCGTTTAACAGCCATGAGTATTTGGTTCCAGAAAAATAAGGGTCTAACACAAGGCCAGTAGTTTTGCGAACTAGATCCAAGTAACCGCCTTCAAGAAGGTTCTCGCAGTGGTCAATAGTTCGACTGTCTTGCCAAACGATTGCGTTATGAAGGGACTGTCCAGTGGAAGCATCCCAAGCCACAACTGTTTCACGTTGATTTGTGATTCCGATACCAATAATTGGTTCAGTGATTTTTGAACACACGTCGCGCAGAGTTTCTGATACTGACTTCCATATCTCTTCAGGATCATGCTCAACCCATCCAGGGCGAGGAAAATATTGGGTAAGTTCGCGTTGGGAAATATCTACTATTGAGCTGTTCTCATCTATCGCCAAACTTCTAACACTTGTAGTTCCTGCATCAATGGCTATTAAGTAAGACATATAAAGAGTATGGCCAATGTCTTCAAGACTTTAGTGGCAACTGTGAATCTTGCATGTAGGTGAGGTAGTTGGAGCAGCGAACAGCTTCACCATCAGCAGGAGGTTCACCATCACTTACTGGTGCGTTCACTGCGGTAGTTTGATTATCACGCCTAAGTAATACCAGTACTTGCTCTATTTCTATTCCTTTCAATAATTCAGTGGAAGTACACACCAACATTGCAAAGGCCAATTGGTTGCTGGCTGAATCATCAGTTGGAAAGCCATCCAGAGTGTCTAGGTACACAAGGAGAGTGAAACCCTCAAGGGTGGTTCCAACCAAGGAGCTTCCTTCGGCGAATGGTGACACTAGTCCCCGTTCTTGTTCGTCAACAGTAGGACCGTTTAAGATTTGTTCGAGGATGGGTTTTACTGAGCCATCAGGTTCTATTTCTCTCTCAACTGTTTCAAGAAACATTGATCCTTCTCCAGAATCTTTTGCAAGAAATATTTGGACAGTTTCAAGAATAGATGGTGCCTCTGTAGTGGTGATTGCTCCTTCAATCAAAGTATCTGGCAACTCTGCAGAAAGGTTTCGTGGCGTATCTTCTAGCGCTATTCCACAGGATGAAAACATAGAAATACTAAGAGTGAAAGAGATGAAGAGCAGAAGACTTCTTGTCATAGGATTAATTCTCCCTCGTTTGTCATTGGTAATTCAACAACAAAACGAGCGCCCGATTTTCCATCGCTTCGATCTTCAACCCAAACTTGACCGCCATGTAAACGCACGTCTTCACGAACCATACTAAGTCCGAGTCCACTGCCAGTATCATCGCCGCGCTGACCTGCGGAAGCACCACGTGAAAAACGATCAAAAATTTTCAAACGCTCAGTTGTGGGAATTCCGGGTCCTTCATCTTCTATAGCGATTTGGACTGATTGGTCTTCTTTGGAAATAGATACAGAAGTAATGCCACCCCCATAATGTATGCCATTTATCAAAAGATTTGAGAAGACTCGTCCTAAACGTCGTTTGTCTCCGTTTACATGCAAATCAGAAACAGGTGTTGGTTCGTAGAGGATAGATGAATCAAGATGATGTGCACGTAAAGCTGCTGCGACAAGTGAATGAATTTTTATTGAAGAGTTTTCAAGAGCGGCAACACCTCCGTCAAATCTGGAGATTTCTAGTAGATCCTCTACAAGCCTGCTGAAACGAGCAAGGTCTATAGAGAGTAGGTCTAGTGCCGTGCGAGATCGTTCAGATAATTCATTGCGGCGAGCCTCTAATACTGCAACGCTTGAAGTAAGAGTGGTGAGTGGGCTTCGTAGCTCATGACTCACGTCAGAAGCGAATCGAGCATCGCGGTGAATTCGATCTTCAAGAGCTTCTACCATTTCATTGAAAGATTCGGTGAGTACATCAAGGTCAGGATCATTTTGGTCGTCTAAACGTGTATCAAGTTTTCCCCCAGCGATTGCTGCTGCTGCTTCTCCAACTCTTCTCAAAGGACGAAGAGTCCTACGACTGGCCCATAAACCAATCAAGGCTCCTAAAAAAGTGGTGAAGCCAGCAGCTCCACCAACGATTATTTGAAGTGTATTCAAAGTGCTGTCAACGTCACTTAGGTCCACAACTTCGAAATAGTCTGCATCAAATGCAACTAGTGGAATACCAATTGTCAAATATGGTCTTTCATCAATTGAGGAACGCATTTGACCTGGGGCACCATCAGAAATTTTAGAAACTAAAGGATAAGGGAGGTCAGCAACTCCGATTTCTGGTCCGGGAAGCCAACTTGAGTTGAGTCTTACAATGGTCTGTGCTCCTTCGATTCGAGTTAAAGAGTCGACAATTCCGGGTACGTCTTCAATAGTTGATTCTGGAGTCAACTGGTTGCTTAGACGACTTGCATTGTTTACAGCTATTGCTGCAGCAGAAGCTTCGCGATCGTCAACGAGTTGTTGACGGGCGAAAGTAAGTGTTACGGCAGCAAGAAGGAGTGAAATTGCTAATCCGCCTACAGCGTAAGAGAAAAGAATCCGTGCTTGTAGACCGAAAGTAAAAGCTTGAGGAGTGGAATTCTTACTCATTCAGATAGTCGTTATTCAGGCTGCAATTTATAGCCCATGCCTCTCATGGTGATTATGTAGCGAGGCTTAGCGGGATCTGTTTCTACTTTGGTCCGGAGTCGTCTGACGTGAACGTCTACTAGTCGTCCATCGCCAAAATAGTCATAATCCCAGACACGTTGAAGGAGGTCTTCTCTGCTTAGAACTCGACCTGGGTTGCTAGCTAACTCTACTAAGAGGCGGAATTCTGTACGAGTCAGGTGTATCTCTCGTTCATCGACTTGTACAACACCTTCTTCAGGAATTACTACAAGCCCGTTAATTTGAATACGGCTTGTTCCGCTATCACCTGTTCTTGCACGCCGTAACAAGGCGCGGATACGAGCTGATAGTTCTTTAGGGGCAAAGGGTTTGGTTAGATAGTCGTCAGCGCCAGCTTCTAAACCAGCTACTACATCGTGAGTATCATTTCTGGCGGTAACCATAATAATTGGAACGTCACTGGTTCTTCTTATGCTTCGGCAAACTTCAAATCCATCTATGCCAGGAAGCATTATGTCTATTAATACAACATCAGTTGGGTTACGGGTAAAAGAGACAAGAGCTTCTTCTCCTGTAGATGCTTCATCAACACCCCAGCCTTCTTCTTCTAAAGCTAAGCGAACAGCGGTTCTAATCCGTTCATCGTCTTCAACAGTGAGTATTTGAGTTTCTGAAACTGACATAGCCTTTACCCGGAATGAGTTATATCAGACAGTTTAGACCTCATCTGCACTTAAAGTCTGTAGCAAGTTAAGAAGATGGGTATGAATGCTAGGAGAAGCGGCGATAACAAAATCTCCAGAAGGGAAATTTCCTTCTAAGTCTGAAACTTTTCCTCCAGCTTCTTTAACAAGTATGAGACCAGCGGCTATATCCCAAATGTTGAGTCCATATTCAAAATATGCATCAACTTTTCCACTCGCAACACAACTCAAATCATATGCTGCACTGCCAGAACGTCGTATATCTCTTACGTTGGGAAGTACCTCCACGAGTACTTTTCCTTGGTTTTCTCTTTTCTTTGGAAGGTAGCTAAATCCCGTAGATAATAAAGATTGTGAAAGTTCACGAGGTGTATTGACCGTTATCGGAGATCCGTTACAAGTGGCGCCTTCGTTGAGGGCAGCTGCATATTCTTCTTGCGAGAAGGGATTCATAATGACCCCGGCGATAATTTCCTCGTCAACTGCTACACCTATAGAAACTGTGTACCCCGGTAGTCCGTAGAAAAAATTTGTTGTTCCGTCAATAGGGTCAATGATCCATTTCACTCCAGATGTTCCTTTGATGGCTGTGCCTTCTTCACCGACTATTTCGTCCTTAGGTCTTTTAGTAGTTAAGAAATCTGTAATTTTCTCTTCCGCCCACGCATCAATGTCGGTGACTATGTCAGTTGGAGAACTTTTAGTATTGCGTTCTATCGTTTGGCCAGCATGTAATTTGATTTCAGAAGAGACTAAGCGGCCGGCTTCTAAAGCAAGCTCTCGGAGATCTATAGCCTCGTTCATTTAAGTTTCTTCAATTGGGTATCGATCTCTAATTGACTTTTGGTGCTCATTAGTTTTCCATTCCGCCATTGCACGTAAGGTCAAGACGCAAACTATTCCAACACCTCCAGCTGCCAATCCAGCTCCAGCTAGACCAATAGTTCCAGAAAGAGTCACACAATCTCCCGAGCATTGAAGCGCTGTGACTGTATACCCAACTAGTCCGCCACAAGTACCTGATATCAGGATTGCCAAAAATGAGAGCATTCGGGCAGAGCGAGAAGGCGCAGCGGATTTCAATGAACTTAATTGGTTCTCATTTGGAGATTTCATATTTTATGAGACTACCGTCCTCTGTAGGGGGAGAAGGTGAAAGAATAGATAAATGAGTAGACCTAAAGAAATACATGGTGTTTGGGGCGTGTTGGAAGACCCCAAAACTAAAAGGATTCTGCTCGTAGCGAATCGTCGACGAGGAGACAAAGTGGACTGGAGCCTACCGGGTGGCCTTGTAGACAGAGGAGAATCGTCTACAGAGGCTTTAACTCGAGAAGTAGAAGAAGAGACCGGTTTAGTTGTAAATGAATGGTCAAAACTTCTTTACACGAATCGGATCAAATACCGAAATCGCTCTGATGATAGAAAAGAACTCAATTTCAACACTGAGGTCTATTTCAGTATCAAATGGTTAGGATCTCTCGACTTCAGAGACCCTGATCAAATTGTTGAACATGGTCTTTTCGCTAAGAAGTATTTGGTTCATCATCTATTGAGAGTTAACGGCAGACAAATCTATGAACCGTTGAATGAATGGTTAAGTGAGCCGTGGGAGAGGGAAACTAAACATTTTTCTTATCAAGTTGAAGGCTATGGCTCAGAACAAAAGATACGGCGTGTGAAAATTAAGTGAACAAAGAACCTTCCATTCTTCATGTTGATATGAATGCTTTTTTTGCTGCAGTTGAAGTCGTACAGAATCCAGAACTTGGAGGTAAACCTGTTGTAGTAGGCGGGACTGGAAGAAGGGGAGTAGTAGCAGCAGCTTCTTATGAGGCTCGAATGTATGGCATTCATTCAGCGATGCCTTCTCACCAAGCACAACGCCTTTGCCCTCATTTGATTTCCATACCAGGGAATTATGCATTGTATGAAGAAGTGAGTCGTCGAGTGATGCAGATATTCAAGGATTACACACCTTTAGTAGAACCGTTGTCCTTAGATGAAGCCTTCCTTGACGTATCAGGAAGTAAGCGATTATTAGGCGAACCTTTAGATTTAGCTAAACAAATTCGAGAAAGAGTCTTTAAATCTGAGCATTTGTTGTGCTCTGTCGGTATCGCTCCGAATAAATTTCTAGCAAAGTTGGCTAGCGATGCGGCTAAACCAATAATTTTAGGCAAAGAGACTAAAATTGGATCAGGCATTTGTCTGGTAACAGAAGAAAATACTGAAGATTTTTTATTTCCATTGCCAGTTAGCGCAATATGGGGAGTAGGGCCACAAACCAGAAAACGCTTAACTCGACTCGGAGTAAAAACAGTTGGAGATTTGACAAAAATTCCAGTTACCACTTTGACCAACGCTTTGGGACAAGCTGCTGGAGCACAGCTATGGCGCTTATGTAGAGGAATAGATGAGAGAGTTGTTACTCCGAATCAAAAATTGAAATCCATAGGGCATGAAGAAACTTTTCCGCAGGATCGTTACGGTCAATCTGAATTAAATAAAGAACTATCGCGAATAGTTGATGCTGTAGCAGGACGTTTAAGAAAATCTGAAAAGTTAGGAAAAACTATAAGTGTCAAATTGCGTTCTCCAGATTTCATTACCACAAGCAGATCTGAAACTCTCTTAAACGCAACAAATACAAGTGCAGAGATATTAGCCACTGCAAAAACTCTTCTAAAAAAAATGGATATCGCCGACGGAGTGAGACTATTAGGAGTTTCGGTGAGTAATTTACAGGATTCCGAAGTGCGTCAACTCCAGTTAGGGGAAGAAGATTATTCTCCACAAAGAGAGATAGATGAAGCAGTAGATGAAATTCGACAACGTTTTGGGGGCGATGTGATTGGGCCAGGCTCCACAGTCGGACCAGAAGGGATCAAAGCAAAGAGGAGAGGTACTCAACAGTGGGGACCACAATAAAATTAAATGGAATAAGTAAGTTGTAGGTCACCTCCAATTATGTAATGCTAAAAGTGTTGGTGTATGAAACTAAGGGATGTCAATGCCACTGTCAGAAGACGAAGAACGAATTCTTAATGAAATAGAGGATCAACTTTATGAGAGTGATCCAGCGTTAGCGCGTGAAGTTTCTGAAACTACTGTTTATACTCATCCACTTAGAAATTTGAAGTGGTCTATTGCTGGCTTCATTGCTGCTGCAGTGGTAATGATCTTGACTCTCTCCACGTCTTACCTTCTTTCTTTCATAGGGTTTCTAGGAATGCTTGGATCTGCTTTAAGTCTTGAACGCAACGTTCGACATCTAGGTAGAACAGGAATTCAGCAGGCAGTGCAGGCGGGTCGCGGTTCTGCTTTTCGTCAAACTTTTGGAAGCACCACAGCTAAAATGCGTGAGCGATTTCAAAGGGGAGAGCAAGGAAGACCCTAATGAGTTCTATCAGTCATGAATGAAATTTGTGACTTGGAAGAATCGTTGAGTCAAAACATCTTCGGTCTTACCTCAGAGGTAAGAGTCATTACGCTATGAGTCTAAAACTGTTACTCAGTGTTATTAGGCTCCTTGCCTTACGACCCGGATTATGGCCAACAGCGTTCTCTCAATGGTTCCGATTAGCAGAATCAAGATGGTGGAAAAGACCACCGTTTTTCCCTACTCCGAATCAAGATCTTTTTGAATTTCGTATTAAGACTCAATATGGAACTCTTGAAACGAAGATAGAAGCACTCGATGTTCTTACATGGTTGATCTGGGTGAAAGAGTTTCAAAAGATAGAGAGTTAGGCTCCGCTGATAGAGGCAAACCTATTGAACTTTCTGAGGTATCCCATTCTCCCAGACGATTGAAACTAGCGACTTGGTCAGATGCTGAAAAGGTGAACTTAAGAAGCGGGTAGTAGTTTATATTTCTACTTTATGGCTAGGAATCATTATCTAGTTGATGATGAGCTGTAGAAGTTCCGTCTTTTCATTTTTCTTAATTTTTGATTTTTCTAAACTTTTACTTGCAAAAGTGGGTAATAAATGCATAAAATGGAGGAATATGGTGTAAAAGGGAGAACAATCTCCTGCTGATGGGTACCACTTATCAGATGCAAATCTAGGAAAAGGGAGAAAGTCATGGCATTCGTCGGAACTTATGACCACACCCTTGATGCAAAAGGACGCCTTGTACTTCCATCAAAATTTCGCGGCTACTTTGCTGATGCTGCTTATCTTTCGCCTTGGGCTGGATGTATTGCCTTGTGGACACCTGAACGTTTTCAAGAAATGGTCCAAAGGCTTCAGCAAGAAGTAAGAGATGGAGACACTGACTCTAACGTGTTACGTGGTCTAGCTGCAGGGTCTGAAGAAGTACGACCAGACACTCAAGGAAGGATCATGGTGCCTTCTCGACTTCAATCTTTCGCTGATTTGGATCGAGAAATCGTTGTGTGCGGAGCTATCGACCGGATCGAAATATGGAACTCGTCTTCATGGAATGGTATGGCAGATGAGTTAGATGAATCTGTTGCTACCGCTTTCCGTCAAGGTAGTGGAATTTGATATATAGGGGGGAGAAAACGGTCATTAGTGAACTCAAGAAACAAGGGAAATAGAAGTTTGGGTTATTAACAGTCTCTCGATTAGCCGATGAGAGGTCCCTACTCCACCCACTTGTCATCAATTTGGAAGAAACCAAATTTCTGATCGAGGGACTGTTAATAACCCAACCCAACCTTTTGAGTCAGAACGTTTAAGTCATGAATAGTCCCAAAACTCCATTCAAATATGAACATATTTCGGTAATGGTAAAAGAAGTTTGTACAGCGCTCGCTAACGTTCCTTCAGGAGTGATCCTAGATGCCACTGTTGGAGGTGGAGGTCACACTCAGGCTCTTTTGGATTTAAGAGAAGACATCACCGTTGTAGGCATTGATCGAGACCAAAACGCAATAGAAGCGACTAGTACACGACTAGCCAAATATAAGAATCGCTGTTTTTTACAACAATCAGATTTTTCAAAGTTTGAAAATGTACTTAACAACTTCGGTGTAAAAGAGCTTTCAGGTTTTGTATTTGACCTTGGAGTTTCTTCAACCCAACTAGATATAGCTGAACGTGGATTCAGTTACAAACAGCCTGGACCTCTTGATATGCGCATGAATGAAAAACAATTCTTGACAGCAGGACAAGTCGTAAATGAATACCCGGCAGAAAAGTTAATTTGGATCCTAAAAACATTTGGTGACGAAAGGTTCGCTAAGAGAATAACAACCGCTATTAAAAAAAGTCGGCCAATAACAGACACTCTACACCTCGCTGAAGTTGTGAAATCAGCTATACCCGCTCCAGCAAGACGCACCGGCGGGCATCCAGCGAAAAGGACTTTCCAGGCGATTCGTATTGAAGTAAACAATGAATTAGAGCAACTTTCTGAAACTCTAGAAACAGTAATAAATTGGCTTTCCCCTAAAGGCCGCGGAGTAGTTCTTGCGTATCACTCAGGTGAAGACCGTATAGTAAAGAAGGTTTTTCGTGATTCAGAGAGCGGGGGTTGTACTTGCCCTCAAAAGCTTCCATGCGTTTGCCAAGCAAGACCTACTGGAAAGATTCTAAATAAGAAAATCATCGTTCCGGAAACAGCAGAAATGTTTTCAAATCAGCGCTCAACTAGTGCCCGACTCAGATCAATTGAACGCCTTGGAACAAATATTGAGAGTTCCTCATGACCGCCATTAACTGGCCTTTATGGGGCGGCGTAGATCAGACTAAGAAAAGAAAAAAAGTAGAATCTGTTAGTCGACTCAAACGTGTCAATTTGGTCGTTGCTCTGTCACTAGTGGTCTTTGCTGTCCTCATCTTGCTAGTTGGATTTCAGAATTTGTTGATTCGTGAACAATACGGTCTCGACAAGTTAGACGAACGTCTTGAGAGTGCTATAGAGCGAGAACAAGTATTACGTAGCGAGGTGGCACGGTTGGAAAGTCCAGACCGTATTTTGAGTGAAGCTCAGGGGAGATTAGGGATGGTGCCACCCCCAGCTCGGATTTATCTCCCTGCTGTCATACCAGGTGATTCGTTGGAGTCAGTTCCTCCGCCAACTTCAAATCCTTTTTCGCGGTCCGGCCGATGACTAACAATTCACTAAACACGAAGAATAAGAAAGTATTCAATCTTCAGTTACGTGTGGTTACAACTGGAGTTCTATTCTTTAGCGTTGCTGCTTGGTTTGTTTGGCGATTAATAGGGTTACAAATATTAGATGACGGCCAAAGATATAGCGATTATGCAAAGAATAAGCGGATAGATCAGATTGTCTTACCTGCTGGACGCGGCGCAATCGTTGACCGAAATAATGTAGATCTTGTATTATCAGTGCCAGCAAAAACCATCACAGCAGACCCAAGCAGTATTGAAGATCCACTCAAAGCGGCAAAAGAACTTTCTTTGATTCTTGACATGGAACTAAAAGTTTTAGAAGAGCGACTTTTACAAAACCACAGGCAATTTACTTATTTACAACGCCAAGTGGAAGATGATGTGGCTGAAGAAGTTACAAAGTTAGGAATTAAAGGAGTATTTGTAATAGAAGAAATGAGTCGTGTTCGGCCAGGCGAAGAACTCGCGCTAAATCTTTTAGGACGGACTGATATTGATGGAAATGGTATTAGCGGCATTGAGAAGGCTTATGACACATTTCTTACTGGGTCTGCTGGACTAATGCAGGTAGAGACGGGAGCTGGTGGACTGACTATTCCAGGTGGAAGTAATGAAACAATTAGTTTAAGTGAGAATGGTCATACTCTTGTTCTCACAATTGATCGTTCAGTTCAGTTCGCAGCGGAACGAATACTTATAGACGGAGTAGTAGCCGCTAATGCTCAAGGCGGAACTCTAGTAGCAATGAGGCCAGATACTGGTGAAATTGTAGCCTCTGCAACTGTGAGTCGTGATGCAGACGGCTCAGTTGGAGTGTCGTCAGATAATCGGGCAGTTACCTGGGCGTACGAACCGGGCTCAATAATGAAGCCGCTTACTTTTGCAGGAGTGCTTCAAGAGAATGTCGGGGCCCCCTCGTCTGTAAAAGAGATTCCAAATGCGATAGAGATTTGGGACAAAGTATTCATTGACTCATTTGCCCATGAGGCAGAGGAGTGGAGTATCGCTGAAATATTGAAAAGATCTTCAAATGTAGGAACGATCATTTGGGCTCAGGAGTTAGGAGAAAAACATCTATATGAGAGCCTTGCGAATTTTGGTTTAGGCCAGATCAGTGGATTGGAACTACCAGGGGAAACAAGAGGTTCTCTACTCGAACAGTCGAAGTGGTCTGGTACATCTTTGTCAACGATTGCGATTGGTCAAGGTATAGCGGCTACACCTCTGCAGATGCTTGTGGCCTACTCGACAATTGCCAATGGAGGTCTAAAGCCTGCACCTACATTAGTTCTAGGAGCTCGTGACAGTAACGGTGCTTTTGAGATGATGAACTCCAAATCACCAGAACAGGTTTTTTCCAATGAAACATCAGATTTATTGATTGAAATGATGGAAGGTGTTGTAACGGATGGAACCGGAACCAGAGCGCAGGTTCCTGGTTATCAAGTTGCAGGTAAAACTGGAACAGCATGGAAACCCCACCCCGAAGGAGGGTATGGGCAAGAAATCAATGAAATAAGATATGTAGCTAGTTTTGCAGGATTCTTACCGTCAGATGACCCAGAGTTGGCAATCATTGTTGTGATCGATGAACCTGTGGGATCTACTTACTCTGGAGGGAAAGCAGCAGCTCCCGTCTTTGCTGAATTCGCGCAATTTGCAGTTCGACAACTGCGAATACCCTCAGAGGCCGAACGTTTAGGTCTTGAACAAGCGGGACGCGTGATAGCAACAACCCCAGCACAAGCAAGAGAAATTGCTGAAGCAGAAGCGGAAGCGGCAGCATTACTAGAAGCAGCATTAGAAGAAGTCGCTGCACCTTCATCTGGGTGAAATGAAACTTTCAAACCTCTTAGAGGGCGCCGGATTTTTGAATGAAAGTCATTCTTCGGATCCTGAAATTTCAAGAGTTGTTCATGATTCGCGTTCAGTTCAGCAAGGAGACCTTTTTTGCTGTGTCCCTGGCCTTGTGCATGATGGACATGAATTTGTTTTAGACGCAATCAAAGCCGGGGCAGCAGCTGTTTTATCAGAGAGGTTCTTAGATGTTGGAGTTCCTTTGATTGAAACAACGTCGGCTCGAAAATCTTTAGCATTACTTAGTTCCTTTCGTGCAGGTAATCCAAGTAGAGACTTAGAAGTAGTCGGAGTTACAGGAACTAACGGTAAAACGAGTGTGATTTACCTACTTGAACAGATATTGAGCCGCGCAGGTCAGGCAGTTGAATCTTCGGGAACTTTAACAGGAGAAAGAACTACGCCAGAGGCTCCGGATTTACAAAACCGTTTAGCACTTTGGAGAGACAACGGAATTGACAGTGTTGTAATGGAAGTGTCTTCACATGCTTTAAGTCAACACAGAGTAGATGGAACAGAATTCTCGGCAGTTGCCTTTACTAATCTTTCTCGAGACCACCTGGATTACCACAAATCGATGGAAGAGTATTTCAAATCAAAAGAGCGTCTATTTGACTCTTCGTTTACTTCAAAAGCGGTTGTAGTAGTAGGACAGGAGTCAGGTGACCGGATAGCTGATATATCTCGAAAGAATGGCCTTGAAGTTGTCGAGATAGACGCAACTAATATTTCTCCAAAGAGACCATGGAATAGTCATAGTTTGGAAATTCCGTTTGAGGCCGAATTTATGATCATCAACACTCTTGTGGCAGCTGAATTAGCGGTACTTCTTGATGTTCCCTCTTCTGAGATTGCAGAAAGTGTTAGGGAATTACAGGCAGTACCTGGCCGCTTTGAAATATTAAAAACCGAATCGATTCCTACAGTAATAATTGACTATGCACACACTCCAGAAGCTTTGAAAGCGACTTTGGCATCAGCACGAGGTTTAAAAGAGAAGGGGAAGCTGTTCGTAGTATTTGGCTGCGGTGGAGGAAGAGATCAAGGGAAGAGGCCTTTGATGGGTGCGATAGCTGACGTTGGAGCAGACTTTTCTGTAGTAACTTCTGATAATCCCCGTGGAGAAACTCCCATGAGCATTATCAATGAAGTGGTAAGAGGAATGAGCGCAAGAAATCACATAGTCGAAGAAGATAGAAAAGAAGCGATAAAAATTGCGTTGAAAAATTCCAAACCTGAAGACATAGTAGTGATAGCAGGAAAAGGGCATGAATCAACTCAAGAAATTGCAGGTGAGTTGTTTAACTTTGAAGATAGAGAAGTAGCAAAAAGCCTTATTTTCGAATTATTTGAGGAAGAGGTGTAAATAAGTGCTCATAATATTATTCCTCCTCCTCGTAATCACAGGATTAATAAAGATTTCGTTAGAGAATTATTCCTACAGTCGGTCAAATAAGTGATTGGCCTACTGTTAGCTGCAGCAATAGCAATGGTTGTTTCGCTTCTTGGGACGCGGTTACTGATTATCTCGCTTACGAAACTTCGCATAGGACAACCGATACGTGATGATGGTCCCGCTGGCCATGCCACTAAAGCCGGAACTCCGACAATGGGTGGGTTAGCGATAGTAGTGGGTGCCTTCATTGGCTATGTCATTAGCAATCTTTATCGAGGAATTTATACAAGGACCGGGATTTTCGTGATGATCGCAATAGTGGGAGGCGGTCTCGTTGGCTTTCTTGACGATTGGATAAAAGTTGTACGAGAACGAAACTTAGGCCTAAATAAGGGAGCAAAAATGCTTGGCCTATTAGCGGTCGCTCTCACTTTTGGACTGTTAATGGTGAATTTCACTTCAGTCCAAACCACCCTTTCGTTCGTTAGGTTCAGTCAGCCGGGTTTAGAACTCGGAAAAACTCTTTGGGTGGTATGGGCAGTATTGCTGATTATCGGCTCATCTAATGCGGTGAATCTCACTGATGGTCTGGACGGTTTAGCTGCCGGTGCAGCCACTTTCGGATTTTCTGCCTTTGTTTTTATAGGATTTTGGCAGTTTAGAAATTTTGACACTTATCAAGTAGCGCACGCGCTTGATTTGTCAATAGTTGCTGCTGCAATGGCCGGAGGTTGTATTGGATTTCTTTGGTGGAATGCTGCTCCGGCAAGAATATTTATGGGTGATACAGGATCGTTAGCTATCGGAACTGGATTATCAGCATTAGCTCTTGCAACAAGCACTCATCTTTTACTTCCAATCATTGCTGGATTGTTTGTGGCTGAAACAGTCTCAGTGATCTTACAGGTAGGTAGTTTCCGTTTATTTAAAGGTAGAAGAATTCTGAGAATGGCTCCAGTTCACCACCATTTCGAACTTGGAGGGTGGCCTGAAACAACAGTAATAGTTAGGTTCTGGATCATTTCTGGCCTCTGCACAGCGCTAGGTTTGGGTCTTTTTTATGCGGATTCAATTCGTGCAGGCGTGACGGGGGGCTGATCGTTGGCTGAGAAAACGCTGATGCTTGGTTACGGAATTACCGGCCGCGCGGTAGTGGCTGCTCTTGTCTCGCGCCAAATGGATGTTCGGTTAGTTGATGAACATCCAACTAAGGAATCTAAAAAAATAGCTCAAGAATCTGGAGCTGAAATCATAAATGTGGAAGCAGGAGTCAATTGGGGAGAAGTCCTAGCGGACTGTTCACAGATAGTCTTGAGTCCTGGAATACGAGATTCCCATCCTATTTTCGAACTAGCAAGAGAAGATTCCGTCCCGATCTTGGATGAATTTGATCTAGCAAGTAACTGGGACGCAAGGCCTTGCACTGCAATAACCGGAACTAACGGCAAGACAACCGTAGTTTCTCTGGTCGTAGACATGCTTAACCAATCTGGAATTCAAGCAGAAGCCGCCGGAAACACTGATGTTCCATTAGTTGAAGCTATAAACAATTTAGATACCGAACATTTTGTTTTGGAATCTTCCTCTTTTCGCTTGGCGCATTCGTTTAATTTTTCAGCAACTCGCGCAACTTGGCTAAATTTTGCTCCCGACCATTTAGACATTCATAAAGATTTGGCTTCTTACGAACAAGCGAAATCAAAGATATGGAACGGAATAACTGAAAGCGAAAATGCAATAGCCAATTTATCTGACTCAACAGTTGCTACGTACGCACCAAATGGATGCACAAGCTTTGGTACGACATCATCAACTTGTCGTGTGCAGGACACCTTTCTAGTATTTGAGGGGGAAAAAGTCATTTCTTTGGAAGAGATGGCCCGAACACTCCCACATGACTTAGAAAATGCTCAAGCCGCAGTGGCCACAGCAATTCGGTCTGGAGCGAATTTAAATTCTTGTGCAGATGTGTTGTCAAATTTTTCTGGACTGCCGCATCGTATGGAACTCATCGGAGTTGCTCAAGGGGTTCAATTCATCAATGACAGCAAGGCAACCACGCCGCATGCAACAATTAGTTCAATGCGGGCTGCTTCAGAAATCACTTTGATAGCTGGTGGAAAAAATAAGGGACTCAACCTTGAGGATCTTGGAATTCTAAAACCAAATGGAGTTGTAGCTATAGGAGAAACCGCAGAACATATAAATGAAGTCTTTCAAAGTATTTGTGAAGTTAGAACCGCAAAAAGTATGAGACAGGCTGTAGAGATGTCAATTGCTATGACTGGGACAGGTGGAACGGTCTTACTGTCTCCAGGGTGCAGTTCCTTTGATTGGTATAGCTCCTATACAGAACGAGGAGAAGACTTCCGCTCTCTTGTAGAAGAACATATAAGGAAAGAACAAGATGAATAGTTCTTTAGGCAATAGGTTGGGCAATGCTTCAAAAAATATTTTGTCTTCTCAACTTCAACCCCGTAAACCTCCAGGTAGCAGAAATTCTCGGTTCTTAATTTTAGGTATTACCGGGTTAGGGCTTTGCTTACTCGGGCTCTTGATGGTCCTCTCTGCTTCGTCAGTGAATGATCTCCAAATATATGACAATGCGTGGCACCATATCCGTCGGCAAATAATTTGGTTTGTTTTAGGAATGGCAGCATGCGTTACATTGATCCGAATTGACTACCACCGGTTACGCTCACTCTCCAATATTGCTATCGGTGTGGCCGGATTTTTACTTCTACTTGTTCTTGTTCCTAATGTAGGAATTTCAGCTAATGGTTCTTCACGTTGGCTAGCTGTCGGGCCCGTAACTATGCAGCCATCAGAGGTAGCAAAGTTGGCGATCATTCTATTTTCAGCAGATCATCTTTCTCGGAAGGGACAAGAGTTAGCACTCACTAAGAATCCATTGAAACTAGTTCTTGCGGTAACTGGATCATTTGCGTTTCTTCTCATATTGGAACCAGATTTTGGTACGACATTAATAGTTTTAGCCGTAGTTGGAGCTGTGATATTTTTCGCCGGAACTCAAGCGAAAACAGTTTTGCAGCTTTTCGGACTGACCGTAGTAGGGGCAACCCTGTTAGGGATGACTGCCTCGTATCGTCGTCAACGTTTATTAGGAGTCCTGGACCCTTGGAGTGATCCGTTAGGTACCGGCTGGCAACCCATTCAAGCTGGAGCAGCTGTAACGAATGGAGGAATTAGTGGAGTTGGATTTGGAGAAAGCACAGCCAAATGGGGATGGTTGCCCGAAGCTCACACAGATTTCATTTATGCGATTATCGCAGAGGAAATGGGTTTCATTGGATCTCTTTTAGTTATCGGTCTATACATGGTTATAGGGCTCACAGGATTATCTACTGCTTTGAATGCACCTGATGTCTTTGGCCGCCTTTTAGCCGCTGGAGTGACCATCTGGATAATGATTCAGGCTTTCGTAAACATTGGTGCTGTATTAGGTTTACTGCCGATAACAGGAATCACTCTTCCTTTCCTTTCCTTTGGAGGAAATGCTTTACTTTTCACGTTGGCTGCATACGGAATTCTTTTGAATATTGCAAGACAAAGTAAATGAAGAAATTAAATTCACGGGAAATAATTATTGCTGGAGGGGGGACCGCTGGGCATCTCCTACCCGGAATAGCTTTAGCTCACGCCCTCGTCAAAAAAAAGGTAGTGCGTAAAGCAGAAGAAATACATTTTGTAGGGAGTAAGCGCGGAATCGAGAAGAGACTAGTTCCGTCTGCAGGTTTTCAATTAACGCAACTTTCAGGAGACGGAATTCGACGTAAGTGGAGCCTCAAGAATATTGTCTCTATTTGTGGTCTTTTTCTGGGACTAATACAAGCATCGTTTTTACTTTTGAAACGAAAACCACGGATTGTCATTTCTTTAGGAGGATTTGCAAGTGTCCCATGTTCGGTAGCAGCAATCATTCTCCGCATTCCTCTTCTTGTGATGGAACAGAATGCGGTAGCTGGTTTAGCGAATCGAGTTTTTGCTCACTCAGCAAAGGCGGCAGTGGTGGCTTTTGACACTACAGGACTGCCGCGAGCAGTAAATCTAGGGAATCCAGTAAGAAGTAATTTCATCTCGGAAGCCAGCAAAATAAATCGCGATATTTTACGAACCCAATTAGGAGTTGAAAACGTTCCCTTTTTACTTGCATTTGGTGGCTCTCTTGGGGCCCAGCGGATTAATAAAGCGGTCAAAGAATTAGTTGAATCTTGGGATTCGGAATCACTAGTAGTCCACCATGTTGTTGGTGAAAGAGATTTTAATGACACAAGATTCAAGGCATTAGATCCAACTGATCTAGTTGACTATCGTCCGGTTGAGTACGAGAACAACATGTCCGAAATCATGGCAGCAGCAGATTTAGTTATTTCTCGTGCAGGGGCCACAACAGTTGCAGAAATATCGATTATGGGTGCTCCTTCTGTTCTTATCCCATTGCCCAACGCTCCTGGAGATCATCAGACAGAGAATGCTAAAGCGCTTTACGCTACTGGTGGAGCAATTCACTTAAAGGACAACGAACTTGATGGAAATCGTTTAAAAAATGAAGTTGTTGCATTGCTTTCGGAAAAAGAGAATCTAAGACACATGGCCATAGCTGCTAAAAAACAAGGGCGTCCTAATGCTGCATTAGATATTGCAGATTTAGTAAGAGAGTATGCGCGTGACTAAAGCAACAGCGGATCTTTCTGTGAGAAGTAAAGTTCATATATTAGGTATCGGTGGTGCTGGAATGAGTGCTATTGCTGAAGTTCTGACTTCTATGGGACATCTTGTCACCGGATCTGATCTTAAAGAATCTGCAGGACTAGACCGCTTACGTGCACTTGGCATCCTAGTTACTGTCGGGCATAAGGCTAGCAATATCGGTGATGCAGAGTTCGTAGCGAGATCAACAGCAGTCCCAAATCATAACATTGAATGTCAGACTGCTCTTAAACGTAGAGTTCCCTTACTAAGTAGAGCTGAAATTCTTGCTGAAATTTGTAGACAGAAATCAACGATAGTTATTTCTGGAACTCATGGAAAAACCACAACTTCGTCAATGTTGGCCTTAGTTTTAAGGGCAACTGGTATGAAGCCTTCTTTTATTATCGGAGGTGATGTTAATGAAGTGGGCACAGGTGCGGCTTGGGATGACGGGCATATTTTTGTAGCAGAAGGGGATGAAAGTGACGGAACTTTCTTACTTCTGCCACGAGATTTTGCAGTGGTCACTAATGTTGAAGCAGATCACCTAGATCACCATGGGGGGTATAAAGCTCTTGAGGGGGCGTTTGAAAAGTTTGTTGCAGAAACCAGAGGCCCTGTGATTATTGGGGTTGATGATGACGGAGGTAAAAAGTTAGCGAGTGCAAGAAATGCTGTAAGTCTTGGACTGGATGCATCAGCAGAATGGAAGATCACTGAACTTGAGGAATCATGGACGGGCGTTTCGTTTAATTTACTGGATAAAGACAACCATGGTCTAGCACTGAAACTTCCAATTCCTGGGCTGCATAATGTAAAGAACGCAGCTTGTGCAGCCGTTGCGGGAATAGTTGCTGGCGCTAATCCAGATGCCGTGGTTCAAGCACTGGAACGCTTTGGAGGTGTGGCTAGACGTTTTGAACATCGGGGACAAACGGCTGGCATCACATTTGTTGATGATTATGCCCATCTTCCAACAGAAGTTTCTACCACTATTTCTGCCGCAAGAACTGGAAACTGGAATCGTCTAATTTCTGTATTCCAGCCGCATAGGTATAGTCGTACAGAAGCTCTTTGGAAAACTTTTCGTGATTCGTTTAATGGTACTGATCTCCTTTTCGTCACTGATATATATTCTTCTGGAGAGAAAGTACGGCCAGGAATTTCAGGCTCTCTTATAGCTGACGTTGTTTCATCAACTAATCCGCCATTTGAAGTTCGTTACGTGCCACGTCGACAAGAATTAGTTGAAGAATTAGTTGAAGAGTTAAAAGTTGGAGATTGCTGCCTAACCATGGGAGCAGGTGACTTAACTTCACTCCCAGATGAAGTTCAGAACAAAATACGGAATCAAGATGAGTAAAGAGCTTTTCTTAAACTTTTCAAAGAGTCTCAATTTGAGTGAAAAGATTGCAACTTCTTACGATTTGAGCCAGCTTTCTACATACAGAGTTGGCGGGTCAGCAGCTTTCTTTGCTCGCATTCCTAAGTTGAACGACCTCCGAAAAATTACTGAAGCGATCTCTAAGAGCGGTATAGAAGTTCTCACAATTGGTAATGGTTCAAACCTCCTAGTCTCTGATTCTGGGTTTGATGGTCTAGTACTTCAGTTAGGAGATGACTTCGAATATGTATCAGTTGATGACCAGGTCGTAACTGCTGGCGGAGCAGTGAGTCTTCCGGTTCTTGCTCGAAATAGTGTTAAAGCAGGTTTATCAGGGCTTGAATGGGCAGTTGGCGTTCCTGGTTCCGTTGGTGGAGCGGTAAGAATGAATGCGGGTGGTCACGGGGCTTCAGTTTCAGATTCTCTGCTGTCGGTAAAAATCTTTAACTTACGTACAAATAATCAGGAAACGTTAAGTGTTGGAGAGCTCGAAATGCAGTACCGGTCAACAATAGTTTCAGGGGATCAAGTAGTTATTGAAGCCAGCTTCCTCCTCGACATAGGGACAATAGAAAAAGGCGAGGAAGAAATATCCGAAATCGTCAGATGGAGAAGAGAGAACCAGCCGGGCGGTCAAAATGCAGGGTCTGTTTTCATGAACCCCCAAGGAGATTCTGCCGGAAGACTTATTGATGTATCTGGTTTGAAAGGTTATGAAATAGGCTCGGCGAAGGTATCAGAAAAGCATGCGAATTTTATCCAAGTCAAACCAGACGGATCTGCTGAAGATATCTACAAGTTAATGAAAGAAATACATGACAAAGTTTTAGAAAAGACGGGTATTTCTCTTAAAACGGAAACTGTCATGATTGGCTTTGATTAGATTCATGAATTTAGAAGAAATAAAACAAGTTAGCGATACTCCGAAGAAGAAGTCACTTCGAAGTGTATGGATTATCTTAATCATTCTTGTTTTAGGTGTTGGCACTTACGCTGCGACGAAATCGTCGCTCTTTTCCGTAAAAGAGGTAGAAGTAGTCGGAAGCGGAGTCAAAGTTTCTCTGGAAGAAGTACTACTAGTAGCGGGTGTAGATGAAAGCACTTCAATGATTGGGCTTGATGTTGGAGGAATTGACGAGAGAGTGACAGGTATTCCATGGGTGGCTCAAGTTGATGTAGAAAGAAATTGGCCGAACACCGTACGTATCATTCTAGAAGAACGAATTGCTGCAGTAATAGCGACGATTCCAAGTGGAGAGAAATTTTTACTTGATAGGTCTGGCGTAGTCCTTGAAAAGATAGTTGGGGATCCCTATGAGTTGCCTATTATTCGTGTGGATTCAGTTGGAGATTTTGGAACTCGAATAATGGGAATCACTCCATTGCTAAGAGCTGCAGAAGAAGTAACTCCAGATCTACAAGCTTGGATATTGGCGTTGACTCCAACCGGAGGAGGCGTAAGAGCCGAATTGGTTGGAGGGGTAGTGGCCGAATTAGGTATAGGTGGGATCGACTTTCGAGATGAGATGCGTTCTCTTGCCACAGTTTTAACGCGCGTACAACTTCCTTGTATAGAAGTAATTGATGTTTCAATACATCAAAACCCAGTTGTTACTAGAACACAAGGTAGATGCTAGATAATAATAAAAACAAGAAGTTTTTAATCACAGGTTGATGTCACTCAACTACATAGAGTAGTATCTAAAGCATGAGTAAAGGTTTACTATTCAAACTCTAAACCTCAACTTTAGGTTTAGGTATAAAGATAAGGAAAAACAATGGGTTCAAATCCACAAAATTATCTAGCAGTAATAAAAGTAGTCGGAGTTGGTGGCGGCGGAGTCAATGCGGTTAATCGCATGATCGAAGCCGGTCTTCGTGGTGTTGAGTTCATAGCAGTCAACACCGACGCTCAAGCACTATTAATGAGCGACGCTGATGTCAAATTAGATATCGGCCGAGAACTAACTCGGGGCTTAGGAGCTGGAAGTAATCCAGAAATAGGGCGCCAGGCTGCAGAAGATCACAGAGCTGAAATCGAAGAAATGCTGGACGGGTCCGACATGGTCTTCATTACCGCAGGTGAAGGCGGAGGGACAGGAACCGGAGCAGCACCAGTGGTGGCAGAAATAGCAAAATCAATTGGAGCTTTAACAATTGGTGTAGTTACTCGACCATTTGGTTTCGAGGGTCGACGACGTGCGGTCCAAGCAGAAAATGGAATCACACAACTTAAAGAAAAAGTTGATACACAAATTGTGATTCCAAATGATCGTCTACTTAGTATTTCAGATGAAAAAACTGCATTACTGAATGCATTCAGTATGGCGGACGAAGTTCTACTCCAAGGGGTACAAGGAATCACCACTTTGATAACCACTCCTGGTTTAATCAATACTGATTTCGCAGATGTGAAAATGGTTATGCAGGATGCCGGATCTGCACTCATGGGCGTAGGACAAGCCACAGGTGAAAGCCGTGCAGTTAATGCAGCCCGCAATGCTATCTCTAGTCCTTTACTGGAAGCGTCCATTGATGGGGCTCGCGGAATCCTCCTTACCATTGCAGGTCCAAGTGACCTTGGATTGTTTGAAGTTAATGAAGCCGCAGAGATCATTCATGGCGTTGCACATCCTGATGCAAACATCATCTTCGGAACTGTTGTAGATGACGAGATGGGCAACGACGTTCGAGTGACAGTTATAGCTGCTGGTTTTGACCGTTGGGATGGTGAGCGCCCAAAGCGCAAGCAAGGTAAGTCCTCAATCACCTCTTCAATATCTGAGGTGTTTGATTCTTCGTCATCAGCAGAAACTGAAGACGAATTAGACGTACCTAGCTTCTTAAAGTAGGAGCCCCCGTGGCTCAAGTGCTGGCTGAAAGGCACCTAGCCTCAGGTCATGTGGCTTGGGTCGCGATGTCTGAGGTTATCGACGGCGATATGGCGATCGGTAATCTCAGTACAAGAAAAAAATCAATCCAAGAGGCATCCCAATCTCTTATGGAACGCAATGCTGGCTTGACTATTCCATCAAGCCAGCATTGGTCTTTTTTGACTCAAGTTCATGGCGAGAGAAGTATTCAAGTTGAAGCAAATGAAGCAATTACCGGGCTAGAGGGCGATGCACTAGTTACTACTCAAGTAGGGAAAGTTCTAACTATTCAGGTCGCTGACTGTGTACCTATCTCTCTTATTTCAGAAAATGGAGCTATTGCAGTAGTTCATGCAGGGTGGCGAGGATTAATAAATGGAGTAATTGAAAGTGCTTCTCAAGAGTTGGAGAGAAAAGCCTCAGGGAACCAGGTAGCTATTATTGGTCCGCATATTGGGTCTTGCTGTTATGAATTTGGTCGTCAAGACCTTGAACAATTTGTCAAACTATTCGGGTCTTTAGTAATTGGAAACACTAATTCCTCTTCACCTTCTCTCAATTTATTAACGATTGTCCAACTCATTTTAAGAAAGAAAAGTATTGGCCTTATCCATGTAGACAATTCTTGTACCTCTTGTGATCCGAAATTTTGGTCTTATCGTGCGAACAGAACCCAGAAGAGGCAGTGTTTATTTGCATGGTTAGAAAAGAATTAAGGTTATGAGTTTTTCTGAATCAAATAAAGAAGAAATAAAAGAAAGGATTCTCAAAGTTTCTGACTATGTCACAAGTCGAAGTTTGGGACGTACGAAAATTATTGCTGTCACAAAGAGCTTTCCAAAAGAGGCGGTAGTAGTCGCTAAAGAAGCAGGCCTTCAAGCAGTGGGGGAGAATTACGCTCAAGAACTGATTACTAAACATAGTGCGCTCGAAGATTTAGAAGTTGAGTGGCACATGATAGGAGCAGTGCAAAGAAACAAGATTCGAAAGTTGTCTGGGATGGTTTCTTTATGGCAATCCGTTGACCGACTTGAGATACTTGAAGAGATAAGAAAACGTGACCTATTTGCAAAGGTGCTGATCCAGATAAACCCGCTGGGAGAGACAGGCAAAGGGGGCTGTTCCCTCAGAGAAGCGGCCCATTTGATTGAACATGGTTTAGAAATTGGATTAGCTGTAGAAGGTGTCATGGCAGTAGGAGTACAAGGAGACCTAAGAAAAACTTCAGAAATATTCGCCAAAGTAGTGCTTTTAGCAGAACAATTTAATTTACAGGAAAGGTCTATTGGCATGTCAGAAGATATCAATGTGGCCATAGAACATGGGTCAACAATGGTGAGAATTGGTAGAGCTCTATTCGGAGACAGACCTCTAAAGAATAAATGAATGCTGTATGCCCACACAATTACGTTTTAACCTATTACGGTTGTTGTCATGTTTAAGAAATTGATGCTTTATCTTGGGCTTGGACCCGATGAAGCATACGAAGAATATTTGGATGATTCGGCGACACGTCGTGGAACGCTCTCGTCAGGTGAGTTCTTAGAAGAGAGAGCCGCAGCGGAAACTGCGCCTCTGCAAGCTAGAGCAAGTGCTTTAGGCGGAAGTTCTTTACGGCCATTAGCTCCAGAAACCACCGGAACAGTAAGAACTATTCAACCAGCTGTAGCTTCTAAGCCTTATGAAGTGGCACCAACGTCATATAAGGACCCACTGCTTAAAGAGATGGCAGATCGTTTTTTAGCGGATCAGCCAATAATAATTAATTTTCAAGGTGTAGAAGAAGTAGAAGCGAAAAGAATTATTGATTTCGCTAGCGGTATTTGTTATGGGCGCGGCGGGGCAATGAAAAAAGTTGCAATTCAGGTTTTTCTCTTAACTCCACGTGATGTAGAGGTTTCAGTAGACGACCTGAAGCGTTTTGAACAAGACGACTTGGATCTTTACTAAATTCGCTTTCTGATGGAAATTCTTTGTTATCTGCTAGGGCTTTATGCGTTGATTCTCATCATTAGAGTTGTGATGAGTTGGTTTCCAATTAGCCCACATGGGGTAGGGGCCACAATCGCAGGATTTCTTTACTTGGTAACAGATCCGGTCTTATTGCCAGTACGACGAATCATGCCGGCCTTGAGAATCGGGTCGGTTGGTCTCGATCTTGCCCCAATGGCAGTTTTTTTCTTGATAACTCTTCTGAGAAGCCTTATTTGTTAGAAGAGTACTTTATTATTTCTAGGGATATTGACCTGAAATGGCATGATATGACGATTAACATTTACTCATGAACAACGGTGACATTCTTGAGATTCTTATTCAGGCAGAATTTGGACAGAAACTTCGCGGCTACGACCCCCTAGAAGTGGATGAAGTTCTAGATAAAGCTGTGGCAGAGATAGAACGGTTATCTCACGCATTAAGTCAGGCAGTTGAAAGAGCAGACGAGGCAGAGAAAGTCTTAGAAGAACAAATTGGACCAGCGCGCCGAAATAGGCAAGAAGCAGAGGAAATTCTTCTAGAAGCTAAGGAAGAGGCAATTAGCATTGCATCAGAAATTCAGACTGAGACCGAAGATTTACGTGCTGCTGCCGAGAAAGAAATTCGAGACGCTATAGAGAGAGGTCGTCAGCAGAAGAACTCTGAAATTGCTGACTTGGAACTTGAACGCAAGAAAGTACTCGATGACGTAGGAATCATAGAACGTCACATTGAAGCGCATAGAGCACGTGTACAAGGTGCCTTAAAAGACCTAAATGAGTTGATAGGTAGCCTTCCTTCTCGCCCCAATTTGATCGAGTCCGATCCTGAGTCGGAGCCTGAGTCTGAGTCTGAGCCTGAGCCTGAGTCGGAGCCTGAGCCTGAGTCGGAGCCTGAGCCTGAGCCTGAGCCTGAG
>Ga0066826_10000081_pt1 | contig 40962 bp, 41 predicted proteins | sample ETNtaG_12_FD_65496 | JGI IMG/M metagenome (GOLD analysis project Ga0066826, IMG submission 65496) | Marine microbial and viral communities from oxygen minimum zone, Eastern Pacific Ocean - ETNP201306SV49 | ecosystem: Environmental > Aquatic > Marine > Oceanic | place: Pacific Ocean: Eastern... | reverse complement strand
TGCTATGTTGGAAGTATTAGACCCTGAACAAAATCATTCTTTCAGTGACCATTATCTAGAAGTGGATTTTGATTTAAGTAATGTTATGTTTATTGCTACAGCAAATTATCAGGATGCAATCCCGCCTGCATTAAGAGACAGAATGGAAATTTTAGAATTTTCCGGATATATCGAAGATGAAAAAGTTGAAATTGCTAAAAGACATATTGTCCCTAAACAAATTAAAGAAAATGGCTTGACTAAAGATGAAGTCATCGTCGACAAAGCTGCAATTAAAGAATTGATTCGTTCTTTTACACGGGAAGCGGGTGTAAGAAATCTTGAGAGAGAAGTTGCAAATGTGTTAAGAAAAGTGGCTCGTGATTTTGTAGAAAAAAAATCAAAGAAATTTAAAATTACAAAATCTAAGGTTCAGGAATATTTAGGCGCATCCAAATTTTATTCTGAATTAGCAGAACGAGTTACAAAGCCAGGTGTTGTTACAGGTTTAGCGTGGACTGCAGCAGGTGGAGATATATTATTTATTGAATCTACAAAAATGATTGGTAAAGGACGATTAACCTTAACAGGCCAATTGGGTGATGTAATGAAAGAATCTGCAACTGCAGGATTGACATATGTTCGTGCTCATGCAGCAACATTTGGAATTAACCCAGAATTCAATGAGAAAACTGATATTCATGTGCATGTGCCAGCCGGTGCAATTCCAAAAGATGGGCCATCTGCAGGTGTTGGAATGGTTACATCCCTTGTATCTCTTTTAACAGATATTCCAGTCAAAGAAAAGATAGCAATGACTGGCGAAATCACATTGCGTGGAAATGTTCTACCTATCGGGGGTGTGAAAGAAAAAGTAACAGCAGCACATCGTTCAGGTATAAAAGAAATTATTTTGCCTCACCATAATGAAAAAGATCTTGAAGATGTTCCTGAACATGTGAAAAAAGATTTAACATTTCATTTTGCCAAAGAAATTCAAGACGTAATTAGGGTAGCATTACCGGGAATTAAAAAAAAGAACAAAAATTAGAAAATTTGACTTAATTTCCTCGCCAAAATTGGGCGATTAACTCAGCTGGTCAGAGTGCTTCCCTTACAAGGAAGAGGTCGGGAGTTCGAATCTCTCATCGCCCACAGAGCCCCAGTAGTAGTGGCTTGTAATAAAAAAAACAAACGCATAAGGAAAAACATGCCAGAAAGAAAAGAAGGAACCGTAAAATGGTTCAATAATTCAAAGGGCTATGGTTTTATTGAGTGTGAAGGCGAAAAAGATCTTTTTGTTCATATGAGCGAAATTTTGATGGACGGCTTCAAAACACTTGCTGAAAACCAAAAAGTTGAGTTTGAAATTGGCGAAGGAACAAAAGGACCTGCTGCCAAACAAGTAAAACCCCTCTAAGTAATTCTTTGTAAAAAGGATACTTTGGAATTAGTAAAAAAGCCATTCGTTTCAGCGAATGGCTTTTTTTTATTTATAATATAGTTACTGACTTAACAAGCACCAGCAGATTGAATCACTAAGCCTTTTCCGCGATAATCGTTTACATAATCAATCGTAAAATCGCCAACATGGTTTTGATCTTGTTCACTAATGATAACTTCTATTCCATTAATTGAATATTTGTTATCTGTATTATTAGACTCATCCAAAACCAGCCATATAAACTCTCAATGCTTTTCCATCGTTTCGAGACAATATAGCGTAAATCTCTTTTTTTGCAATATCTGTAATAGTCATAATCAGCCTTAAATAATAATTTTATGATTATTGATTTGATACATTCATTAATATTTGGTTACACCTTTTTTAGTTAACTTTTCAAAAGAAGAACATTAAATAATAAATAGGGAATAATTATGGAACGAAAACGAGTACTTGTAACAGGTGGCACCGGGTATCTCGGTTCTTGGATAATAAAAACATTTGCGAAACATGGTTGGCATGTTTCTACAACTGTTCGAAAAAATACCGCTCCAGGGAATTTATCCGTTTTCGATGAAATAACACAATCAACTGGTGTTAATATTGATATTAATTATGCAGACTTACTTACCCCAAATTCTTTTGATAATGCAGTAAAAAATATTGATGTTATTGTTCACTCTGCTTCACCGTTTATTGCTTTTGGAACAAAAAACCATCAAAAAGAATTAATTGACCCTGCTATTATGGGGACACAAAATGTTTTACAATCTGCCGCAAATGCAGGTATTAAAAAAGTTGTACTTACAAGTAGTATTGCAGCTATGTATGGAGATGGAAGGGAAGTAGAAGGGCAAATAATTGACGAATCATTTTGGAATAAAGCAAGCTCTGCGACCTACAGACCTTATGAATATTCTAAAACAATAGCGGAGAAAAAAGCATGGGAATTAGCAAAAACCTGTTCCATTGATCTTGTTACCATAAACCCAGGATTTATATTAGGACCCGCATTAACTTCACGCCAGGATTCTTCGTCTATCAAAATAATGAATGATTTTGTAAAAGGAAAATATAAATCGGGGATTCCTGACACATCCATCGGTATTGTGGATGTTCGGGATGTTGCTAAAGCTCATTTTCTTGCTACTGTAAATCCTAATATTAGGGGTCGTACTATTATTTGTGCTAAAGTCATTAAGTTTATTGAAATGGCTAATGCGATTAGAAAAAAAGTAGGTGATTCTGAACCAGTTCCTAATTCATTGGTTCCCAAATATTTATTTTGGTTATTATCGCCACTATTTGGGATTGAGAGAGCTTATGTATCCGGAAATGTTGGATTTCATTTTGATATATCAAATGAAAAAAGTAAAAAAGATCTTAAGATTCAATATCGAAATTGGGAAGAAACTGTAGCTGAACATTATCAACAATTAAAGGCCTAATAAAATTTCAATACGATCATTTTCAACATTTGAGATATATCCTAATTCATTTCTTTCTGAATATTTGTGGATAAACTTCATTTCCTGAAACATTTCAGACTGTACATTTTTAAAAATATTTAATTGCTGAATATCTCTTTCGAAAGATGTTTGGGTTGCTGATAGATTATTGAGAAATAACCCTAATAATAAGAGAATTGAAAATATGGCTGTTTGTATCGATTTCATAATAGCAATTAAGTAAATTTATCAAAGTTAAGATCAAATAGTAATTATTCAATTATAATCTATTTATATTATTATCTTTCGACCTTAATCTTATGAATAAAACTAGATTTATATACGCTATGTGGTTGGCTGGAGTCGTTATTTGGAATTATGCCTACCCGACAGTTCCACCAATATTTGATGTGGGAATGGCTGTCATATTATCCTTATTTTCATATGGATTAAATATTTTCTTTAATGCATAAATATATTATTTCAAATATTGCACTCATTCTGTACTGTTTGGTACATTCCGACCAAAATGAAAAAGCTACTCACAGCTAAAGAATTACGTCAGAAATACCGTCCCGATAAAATTCTAATGGATATCCAAAGTTCGTTCAATGATAATAAATCTAAAATTATAGACCTTTTTTCATTGCCAAGTTCACCATTAGCAAAATATAAAAGAAAAAAACAATTATCTATCTTAGTTGAAGAAAAATCGACAGTTGATTTTACTATTATTCATGAGCTCGTTGATACATTGAGTGATGCAATATATTTTATGAAATTACCAAAGTCGAAAAGGACAAAAATAACGCAACGACTTCGTATGTTTGAATCCCAACTTATTGAAAATCAATTATTAAGAATTAATTTACTTTTAGAAGATGAAGAGCTCGGGTCCCCTACACCATGGACGGATGAGAAGGGGCAAGTCAAAATAGCAAGTTCTCATCATGGGCTAGATATGGCATTTGAAATTCTATCATTAGTTAGAATTGATTTAGAAGAAGAAAGCTATTATTGGAAAAATATTTCGCGAACAGGTTATTTAACAGGGCTACAATTATCAATGGGGTCATTTTTCCAGTATTTAAAAAATCTTGGCATGACTCAAAAAGACCAAATTACGTTGGTTCAACAATTATTTGATACATTAGATGTTGATTGGGAAGAAGGAGAGAGGGAGAATATAAAAATATCACTTCAACAGCCAGCACTTGCACTTCATAATGGAAAACAAAGACTCATTGACTCTAAAAAAAATGTTTCCAATTATCCAGAATATTTGAATAAAAACATTATTGATGAAATAACTGAATTATCGGCAAACTATAAAAAAAGATTAAGACGATTTTAATTTTTTTGACAACTAATTTCATCATTTGATGTCCAATAAAATATTATGGCTAAATACGGATATAACTATAGCGGTGAATGGGTAAAAACAGGTGTTACATTTGGTTCCGTTTTGTCAATCGTAATATCCTTTACATTAAATAAGTCTGTATTTTGGGCAATTGTACATGGCCTTCTTTCGTGGGTTTATGTTATATATTATATATTGGTTAAATAAATGAGTAGAATAAAAAAATTATATCGAAATAGAAAAGAAGGTAAAATAGCTGGAATATGTTCTGGAATTGGTGATTATTTCGAAATTGACCCCGTTATTGTTCGCATCATTTTTCTTTTTGGCTTTTTCCTAGGTGGTGGTTTTTTCGCATATATGATTGGTTGGTTTATTATTCCTGATCGCCAAATAGATTAATCAAAATAAAGAGTTCTATACTTTTTCCCATATTATTAAATGTTCAATCCACATTTGAACAGGATACTATTTTCTTTTTAATGTTAATTGTTTAGAATTCATGATGGTTGAACATCATATAATTCCACCATTCACCTCAACTTGGTGGATAGGACTCATTGTGAGCGCACTAGTCATTTGGGGCATAATTCAATATGGCAAGAGCCAAAGCCCTAAAAAAGAAGCTCAATTTTCATTTATTTTAGGTATTGTTTTAATTCTAAGGGAAATAGTGAGAGAAATATATCTTTATTCAATTAATACATGGCACATTACAGATAGCCTCCCATTACATTTATGTGGGATTTCATCCATAATTGCTGGACTTATTTTAATTTATCGCAATCAATTTTGGTTAGAGTTTATTCTTATTTTAGGTATTCCCGGAGCAGTGCATAGTTTTTTAACTCCAGAACTTACACATGGACATGATGCTTATTTACTCTTTGAATATTATTTTAGTCATTCGGGTATTATTCTTTCAGGTCTCTATCTTGTTTTTGTTCACAGAATGTCGCCACGTCTAGGTTCTTGGAAAAATGCTTTTTGGGTTGCGCAAGGATTACTCATTTTTATCGGTTTAATGAATCTAATATTAAAATCAAATTATATGTATTTATCAAAAAAGCCACTTGTCTCAAATCCATTAATTATTGGTGAATGGCCATTTTATTTACTGGGATTTGAAATTGCAGGTCTTGTACATATTCTTCTTTTTTATAGTTTTTTTATTTGGGTGGTGAAAAAGAATCCTGCAAAAGTCACCATAAATAAAAACAGTCAATCAAAAATATGAAAAAATATTTTTTTGTATTTATACTTAATTCATTATTAGTACAATTCCTTTCTGGGCAAATATTAGAAATTGTTTTAAAGTCTGGCGATGTTATTGCATCTAGAAACAAATATACAATCGATAATAAAAGCCTTATTTTCTGGAAAGATAGTTTAGCCGTTCTGGCCATACCAGTCATGACAATTGATGGTGTATATTATTCTACAAAAACTTATAAAGCGTTAGGTGTTCCGTTTCAAGTAATGGGTGGATTTATTGCTGGATCTTCTATGGCGGCATCTGTAGTAGGGCATAGTGAATATTTATCTTATGGATTGCCTACCGGACTTTTATTATACGCAGCAGGACGTAGGCTCAATTATTGGGGAAGAGATCATGGAAAAGATGCCATATTTTATGATTTTCATGAGCTAGGATTCTTGAACCGACTTGTAATCTTTGAAAGTATTCAACTCGATATTAATCGAAAAAATAGTCAAAATGATCGAGGCTATTTTGAAGTTGGTCCCGAGGGAGAAACACCTCCAAGTATATTTAAATGGGATGGACGAAAAATTTGGAAAAAATGGTTTAAGAGAAAGAAAAGGAAGTGGGTGGAGTTCGGTTAATATTAACGGCATTAAAAGCAGAATCTGCTCCTATCATCCAGCATTTTAATTTAAATAAAATTTCTGCATCCTTTCCGTTATATAATAGAGAAAATATTTATTTGGCTGGCACTGGTATGGGAGAAAAAGGCGTTTCCCAATCTATGCCAAAAATAACTTCCTTTTTTAAAGATAAACCAATTGATCATATTATAAATGTTGGTATATCAGGTGGTAGTCCAAGGGAAACGCAAATTGGTCAATTATATCAAGCTAGATCAATTTCAAAAGAAGGAGTAGCGTCATCTTTTTTGCTTAATAAATTTCACGAAAACATTATTGAATTACCTTTAATAACCGTTAACCGTGAAATAAAAAAATGGACAGAAGAATTTCCTGATATTGTAGATATGGAAGCATTTCACATTATTAAGCATATAAGAGAGATGTATCCTCTTGAGAAAATGACAATTATAAAAGTCGTTTCTGACTATATGGATATCAATAAAAGAGTGGTCACAAAACAGGATGTTAGTATTTTTATCCAAAAACAAATGAATATGATAGAAACCGTTATCTTGAACGGGTAAATTCAACCCACTATGAAAACAATTATCTTTTCCCTAATCGTACTATTTGTTGTTGGCTCATTAGTGCTTGCTTTTATTTATAGACTTCAAGCGCCAGATGATCCTGATGCTTAGGAAGTAATGCCGCAAATAGGAATATATTTATTTCTATTATTGACCCCAATTATTGTGGGTCAACCTGGATTTAGTTTAGAAGATTTAAATCCAAATTCATTTACCTACGGCCAAATGATTGGACCTTCTAATTATGAAGGAGATATTACCATTCTTTTTTTTGGTCATGAAACATGAGGCACTTGTCGAAACCGGTTTGGTTTTCTTAACAAAATACATACAGATTTAAAAATATTAAATGTAACGGATGTTCATATTCTTGGTATAGGCAAAGATGCATATAACGCATCATTAAACCAAATGATCTCTGGTGCGCATTTACCTTGGTTGGAAGATTCGAGTGCCACAGGATACCCAGTTTGGTCTTCCTGGAACGCAGAGCAAAGATCTATTTTTATACTGAATCGTGATGGGACTCAGGACACAACATTTAATATTACACCTTATACTGAAGATGATCCGGAAGATTATTTGTATTTAATGCATTTAATTTTAAACTACCGAAATACCGGGGGAAATCAAACAATTCGGATTCCGCAAGATTATCCTGAAATACAAACAGGTATTGAAATTAGTCAGGATGGAGATTTAATTTTAGTCGATTCGGGTACATATTTTGAGCAATTAAATTTAATGGGAAAACAAATTACTTTAGCTTCATTATCGTTCCATCGTATGGATAATAATTACTTAGATGATACAGTTATTGATGGACAAGGTATAGATAGAGTTATTACTATTGAAAATGGAGAAAATACTTTAACCAAGATTATTGGATTATCCATAATAAATGGTAATGATGACACTGGAGCAGGAATATTAATTAATAATGGTTCTAATCCGGTTATTGAAAAAAATAAAATTATCAATAATAATAGTTTCGGTTGTGGTGCTGTTGGTGGTGGAGTAGCAATTATAAATCATTCAAATCCAAGAGTAATTGGAAATATCATTGAGAATAATACCGCAGGAGGCTCATGTGATTGTATCTGCTATTTTGGAGGTGGAATATTTGTTGATTCTACATCGTTCCCAATTATTGGAGGTGAAAACGGGTTAGGAAATTCATTATTTTCGAATAGTAGTGATTACGGCTACCATCTTTTTAGGCAATTGCCCATGGATACAACTGATATTGTACCGATAAATGCTAGGTTTAATACTTTTGATCATTGCCCTCCAGAATTTATTGGTGATGTTTACCCAGAGTTTGGATGGGATGTGTCAAACTGTTTACCGCAATTATCCATTGAACAAGAATTTGTAGCAGATTCTTATACACTATTTTCTGCTTATCCAAATCCATTTAATGGACATGTAACTTTATCATTTTCAATAGAGAAGGATGAAATCATCCAAATGAAAGTATATGATTTATCGGGCAAATTAGTAGATAAAATATTGAATGAAAAAAAGGAAAAGGGGGATTATACCATTACATGGGACGCAAATAATTATGCAAGCGGTGTATATATTGTTCAGCTAAATTTTGGTGATGCACAAGTATCTCAAAAAATACTTCTCCTTAAATAAGGCTCTTATTTGTATTGCTATTTTAAATGCAGAACCATCCTTGCAAGGAGAAACTTCTTCCAAGGTAGAAACCATGATTAAAGAAATTGATTGGGCGGGGATATCGTTCAAAATGATTCAATCTGGGGAATCTGACCACAGATTAATTTGGTTACACGGTGATGAGAAAACCGCAAAAATAGCATTGGAAGATTATGTGAAGCACTATTCTGGGATAGCTTTTTTTATTCAATCTTCAGATAGAGAAATTCCGTTCATGGATACTATAGTAGATCCAAACCGTATTTTTTCAACGGAGGGCTCAAGTAAAGCTCTTCAAAAATTCAAATCAAATTGGAATCAAACTCAACTCAATGAAGCAATATCATTACTTGAAAAGGGACGGAAAACTTTTTTAAATGAAATATTTCCAACGAATGGAGGTCTCTTAATTGCTCTTCATAATAATTCTCGTGGATATAATATACATTCAGAAACTCAGAACAGTACATCCGTTTCAATTAAGAAAGACCAAAACCCACGAGATTTTATCATTTGCACAGAAGAAGTAGATTTTTTAAAACTAGAACATGGCCCCTATAATGTAGTTCTTCAAAATAAGAATCTTGGATATGATGATGGTTCTTTATCCTGGGCATCTTTAGAAAATGGGGTTCGTTATATTAATATAGAAGTACGCCTAGGGTGGTTATCCAAACAAAAAAAAATGTTAAACTATATTCATTATACATTAATACATGCGAATAATTAATTCATTTATACAAAAGGCTATTAAGTTGATGCCAGTCATATTATTATTTATGATAGCAACCATAGATAGAAATAACTCATTATATGTCGCCTTTTTTCTAATTATTTTATTTGGTTATTCCACCATATTAATTGCTAGAGTTCTTGAATCAAAAAAGAAATGGTATCAAGAAAATAGTGATTTAGCAGATTTAGGAATTGATGAATCAATTGACACAATGGGTGACATAACAAAAAAAATAGAAAAAAAATTAAATGGAGGAAATAATGAAAAATGAAATTGATCAAAAAAGTTTTATAATTGGAGTATTGTCGGCAACTTTATTTTTTGTAGTTGTTGGGGCAGATGAAATACCTAAAGAAGTAACTGAAAATCCGTTAATTGAAAGAAACTTAGGGGATATAGTTGTTAATTCAATTACAGTATTAGATGATGGGCATGGTGGATATATTTCAACGTATAACCAAGATGGGAATCGGACGGTTTATATTGGGACAGGTGAAAATAGAAATGGATATATTAGTACATTTAATAAAATGGATGAGGCTACAACCTATCTGGGGACTAACAAAGAATTAGATGGTGTAGTAGTTTTAAAAGATCGTTATGGCGATTTAGGGTGGAGCCAAACAGGAAAACAATAATGTCTTATGTTTGGATATTGATGGTCATTCTTGTGCTATTTGGTTTTATTAAGGCTAGAGAGCGATTAGAAAATTATGATGAATAAAAAAGCTCCGGTTTCCCGGAGCCTTTTTATTATTCTTTAGTCAGCTTTGACAAAATTTGGACCGTTAGGAAAAGTGATCGCATCTACAGGGACAATATCTACTAACGATATACCAGAGTTTGAAGTATCCTCATCATTTAGATCTTGAGCTGGTTTTGGCATCGGCGGTGCTTCATCAGCTAAATGTGTAGTATATGATTGTCCATTCCAAATAAAGGTATTGTTTGGCCCGAGTAGATCGCGTGCTTGGGCAAATGCTTCACCAAATGAATCAGAATCAATAATGATTGATTTTGGCGCTAATTCAATTTCAGTTTCTAATTGATCATAATTATCAACAGTATTTATTGTTTCTACAGGTTCATCTTCAACATAAATATCTGTTTCAGAAAATGTTTCAGGTGCTTTATTATTTTCAGCCGAAATATTTTCTGACCCACCATGTTGAATGAATACGCCAATAAGAATTGCAACACTCATTATGCCCATTGTTTGTAGGATATTTTTATCTGTTTTTTCCATATTATATTCCTTTCATGGATTTGTTTTTCATTGGATAAAACATGAAAAATACTATACAAGTTCCATTCAAAAGTCTTTTATAGAAAATCAATTAAGAAAACGGGTGTGAATATTAGTAATTTCTTCGTCTATGAAATCTATTTATTTTACTATTCTTTTATCTTTGGCATCATCAGCTTTAGTCGGAAAAACTGTGATCAGGGGTGTTGTTTCTGACAAAAACACCAGAGAGCCTATTGTTGGAGTCAATATTGAAGTTGTGGGAACTGATATAGGATCTTTTTCTGATAAAGATGGCCAATTTAGAATACAGACAAATCATTTGTTCCCAATAGAGTTAAAAATGTCTCACATTGGTTTTGAAACAGTAGCTATGATAATTCAAGATGATCAACCCATAGAGATTTTTCTTGTACCATCTGTCATCACATCACAATCGGTAGAAGTGGTTGGGGAAAGAAAGAAGTATGAAGCAGATGTTTCATCATCCATTGATATTGTCGACTTGGAAGATATAGAACTTCAAGGTGCTCGAGATTTGGGGAGTTCATTGCGTCGTGTCAGTAGCATTAAAATAGATTATTCCACTTCAGGTAAACAAACAATAAGTATTCGAGGGAATAATGCAACGGATGTTGCGGTTTTTCTTGATGGGATTAAAATGAATGACTCAAATACAGGTGTTGCAGATTTATCTTCACTTGATTTAAATGTGATAGAACAAATTCAGGTCATTAAAGGCGGGAATTCCACTTTGTATGGTTCTGGAGCCATCGGTGGTGTTGTGAATATGGAATCTAAACGAGCTGAAAAAAATGGATTTTATATTAATCAAGGGATTGGTCAAACATATAGCGATGATGTTGATTTTTCTGCTGGTGCAACTGGGCGATGGAAAGCATTTGGCCTTGGGGGGAGATATTCGGGGAAAACCCGCGCTTATGGTGGGAGAACCATTACCACATCAATATTTCAGAATATTTTCACCAATTTAGACTTGAATTCAGGAAATATTAATGGTCGATATTATCAATTTAATAAAGGTTTGGAATTCCCATCTGGTGGAATTGCAACTCAAGATGACATGACATTATATAGTGTGCAATATGATGGTCGAATTTTCAAGTGGGATGGATGGTCTTTACAAGCGGGGCAAAGATTATGGGACCTTTCTCAAGACTTTTTTACTAGTTTAAATGAAAATCTTCATGATGAATCATTAAATGCACAAGTATTGAAACATGGTCGAGTTGGTAAATTGGACATTTCTCTTCAATACGAATTGGAAGATCAAAAATTTAAAGGAATAAAAAATTATAAATCCTTATTTGGTGATACTACTGTGATTCAAACCGGTGATATGAAGCGAAGAAGCCAAGCGGGATCATCTATATTTCAATGGGAAGTATTAGGCGATCACCCTTATGTGGATATTATAGCTTTTGAGTTGGCGATGCGATTAAATTTTATTCAAACTATTCGCGAGCAATCATTTTCCTTCCCAGGAATCCTCGGAAATAGTGGAAATATATATTATGAAAAACCTGGATCATTTTTGGCATCTACTCCATCTTCAAAAAGAATTGGTATTCGGATGGAAGGAAAAACGCCTCGACTGGATTATAGCTTTTTTGTAAATCAAGGGAATAATACACGATTACCATCCTTAAGTGATTTCTTTCGCTTTTCTAATGCGAGGGAAGAAGACAAAGTGGATTCAGCATTAGTGAATGAAAATGTGTCAACCACAGAAGGGAATCTTCAATTTAATTTTAAACTTTTTGATAATTCAAAGATTCTCGATGGCTTGGATTTAGCTTTTGGATACTTTAGAAACCACTACACAAATAAAATTGCGTATCGATTATTAGAAGATTCTCCACCAGTTCCATATAATACACTAACATCAGAAATAAGTGGACAAGAGTTTACAATTCATTCATCTAATCTAGATGGGAAGTTAAATCTTTCATTCGCAACAACACTTTTACAAATATCGGATGTTCAAATATTTCCAAATAAACCAGAAAGAAGAAGTGTAACAACCATTGAATGGAATCAAGATTGGTTTGTAGCTACATATGATATGACTTATGATGGCGAACAATTCTTTTTTATACCAGGTGTGGGCGGTGGTGTTATAGAACCCAAAGAAAATGCGAATTTAAGTATATCTCTTAGAAAGAAATATTTGGGTTTAAATTGGCGTGCATCTTATACAATTAGGAATATTTTATCTAAAGATGAAATAGACTTATCATTAGAAGAAAGTTTAGAACGTGGGTATAATTATTTTGATAAGTATAGAGAAATTATCACATTCAAAGTAGAATGGTAATTTGATGAATATTATTTCACATTCCTTTTTTATAATTGGCTTATTATTAGTTATTAGTTGTGAAGTCCCCACATTACCTGAAGAAAAGAAAGATGATTCTTTGTTTCAGGTTTCAATTGATTATGATGGACACCCCATTTACCATCCAACAGAAGTAGAAATCACTTGGACTGAAATTGTTGTAAACGGATTCAAGGAAATAATGGTTGAAAAAGCAAAAATTATAAATAATGAAAAAAATTGGATCCATTTAGCATCTATTACTGATTCATTAGCTATTTCATATATTGATACGATTGATGATGATGGATCTTTTCAATATCGAGTCAGGCTTTTAGATAAAAAAAACCAATTTATTTCTGCTGAGTCGAATTCATTTGATGTACCAAATGTTACAGCAATAGAAATGCCTTCTCATTATGGTTCATTGGCAATTGCCTATGAATCACATTTTTTAGATGAAGGGGATTCAATTAAAATATCACCTGGTACATATGCCGGTAATTTTAAATTATTGGAAAAGAATGTTACTATAATCGGTGTGTCCGGAGCAGAAACAACTATATTTACTGGTATTTCTGATACAATGCCTGTTATTGAAATGAGTATTGGAACATTCTCTGGGTTTACGGTTACAGAAGGACAATCTTATAATGCGGGAGGTATACGAGCCACAGGGAATGTCCTGATTAAAAATTGTATTATTTCAGGAAACGCCACCATTGAAAATCAAGATGCTAATATTCAAATATACCCATTCGCTTATGGTGGTGGTGTCTATCTAACTGATAATGCAATCATGGAGAATTGTATCGTAGCTGAAAACTGGTCTTGGTTCGGCGCAGGGGGAGTCTTGATGGATGAAAATGCTATTATAAGAGATTGTGTTGTGGATAAAAATAGGACTAAAGGATTGGGCGGTGGCATCCTTGTGTATTCAGGTAACTGTACTATTGAGCGTGTTGACTTTAAAAGAAATCGTTGTTTAGGACAATCAATGGGAGGTCCCGCAGATCCAAGTTTTGGTGGCGGTTTAGGTGTAAGGTCTGGAACTGTTACGGTTAATAATTCTTTATTATGGAAAAATAATGCTATGAGTGGAGGCGGAGGATTTTATAATTTTTTGGGTGGAAGTTTGTCCTTCACTAATTGTATAATTGTTGAAAATACATCCGGTCTTGTGAACCATAAAGAAGGTTCAGGGGTTAATTGGGGGGATCTTGATGTATTAAATACAATTATTTGGAATAACACGGGAGGAAACCCAAGGCGATTATGGCAAAATGCAATTTATTGTAATATTGATGAAATATTTATTGTAAATACAAGTTTGGGTAATATTCAAGAAAGCCCTGAATTTTTACAAGAAACAGCAGATGATTTTAGAATTAATAATTCGTCACCCTGTGTCGATGCAGGACATCCCGATATACAATATAATGATACTGATGGGACCAGAAATGATATGGGTATTTTTGGAGGCCCCGGCAGCCCTTAAGGTTCTACTATACCCTTGATAGATAGAATTCCCCATCCATTATAAGCTAAAGTTGAATCATCTGAAATAAGGACAACGGGGTAGATGCTTTCAGGATTCTGGAAAAATAAAACTAAATCTTGATACAGTAAAGATGAATCTGGCTGCATTTCAATATTGTGTGTGAAGAATAATCCTTTTGGGATAACTTGATTTGGTGTTTCTACAGATACTTCAATTTCCCATCCTGAAAGTATTTCATCAGATGTATTTGTAATAAGCCAGTCCGTTTTAATATATCCATCATACCCCTCAATGGTAATTTTTTGGACATTTGCATCAATATCTACATACTCAGTTTGATTCAAGTCGTTGGTTAAGCTACAACCTAAAATTGTTAGGCAAAAAAGGGGTAAAATGTGACGAATTAATGGCATTATTTGTGTTTTATTAATTGAATAAGTTTGATTCATTGGTAATTTAAAGGCTGAAAATAAACAGCTTTCAATCTTTTTGGAAGCTCAAAAGTTAAGAGGCTAAAATGAAACCTATAAATATTGCAATTTTTGGATTTGGACGAATTGGTCGAAATCTATTTAGGCAAGGATATAAAAATCCAAATTTTAATTTTGTTGCAATCAGTGACCTAGGACCTGCTGAATCACTCCATTATTTATTATCTCGTGACTCCATTCATGGTCCAATTGATAATGAAGTGATACTGGAAGGTCATTATTTAGTGGCAAACGGTCAAAAAATAAGAATATTACCAGGCGGTGAACCAGGGCAAATTCCTTGGGATTCATTGGATGTAGATGTTGTTATTGATGCAACGGGTAAATACAAAGATGTAGCTGATTTAAATAAACACATTGAAGCAGGTGCAAAGCGAGTCATTGTAACTGTGCCTCCAGAAAATGAAGTTGATCGTATTGTTGTTCTTGGGATTAATAATAGTGATATAGCGTTATCTGATAAAATAATATCAACAACCTCATCAACTACACAAGTATTGGCGTTAATGTTAAAAATGTTGGATGATAAATTTGGCGTAAAACGAGCCATGATGACAACTGTCCATGCTTATACATCAGATCAACCATTGGCAGATACCGCGCAAAGCGATCTTCGCCGTAGTCGATCAGCTGTAGAAAATATTATTCCAAATAAAACATGGGCTCCAGAACTGGTTGGAAAATTAATGCCACAATTTGAAGGCAAAGTTGAAGGAACTGCTTTTAATGTTCCTGTTCCTGATGGTTCTGCCGTTGATTTAACAACAGATCTAGAAAACCTACCATCTGTAGAAGAAGCAAACGAAGCAATTCAAACATTTGCAGATGGTGCATTAAATGGTATTGTAGGTTTTACTGACGATCCTATCGTTTCTAGTGATGTTATAGGTAGAAGTGAAACAATGCTTTATGATGCTAAAGCTACAATGATTACTGCAAACAAATTGTTAAAAACAGTTTGTTGGTATGATAATGGTTGGGGATTTTCTGCACGCATTTTGGAATTAATAGAATCTTATCAAACATTGGAAAATGAAGGGGGCGAATCATGAGAATAGCCATTAATGGATTTGGAAGAATAGGAAGATCTGTTTTTCGGATTATGAATGAACGAGATAATATTGATGTTATTGCTATTAATGATTTAGCAGATAATGACGCATTAGCCTATTTGCTTAAGTATGATACCGTCATGGGGCGATTCAAAGATACGGTAACAACCGAAGGTGATATTCTAAAAACATCTACTAATACCATTAAAATGTTAAACCAACGAGAACCATCTCAATTGCCTTGGGCTGAAATGGATGTAGATATTGTTGTAGAAGCAACAGGTATTTTTAGAACTCGTGCTTTATTAAATCAACATTTAGATGCAGGTGCAAAACGTATAATTCTTACAGTTCCTGCTAAAGAACCTATTGATAATATGGTTGTAATTGGCGTGAACGACGATACATTAAAACCAGAGCAAAAGATTATATCCAATGCGAGTTGTACAACAAATTGTTTAGCTCCAATGGCCAAAATACTTCAAGATAATTTTGGTATTGAAAATGGTGTAATAAATACAATTCATGCTTATACAAATGACCAGCGATTGGCTGATGTCCCTCATTCTGATTGGAGACGTAGTCGTGCTGCTGCTGAAAATGTGATCCCTACATCAACTGGAGCTGCAAAAGCGGTTGGTAAAGTTCTTCCTGAATTGGAAGGAAAATTAGACGGAATTGCTATGCGTGTTCCAGTCCCAGATGGTTCTGTTGTAGATGCTGTATTTACATTAAATCAGGATGTGACGGAATCTCAACTGAATGAAGCTGTTTATGAAGCTTCCCAAACTGAAAGATTGTCTAATATAGTGGAATATTCCACTTTACCTGTTGTTTCTACGGATATTATTGGTAATCCACATTCATCCATTTTTGATGCACCTTTTACAAAAGTTGTAGAAGGGAATATGGTTAAAACATTAAACTGGTATGACAATGAATGGGGTTACTCAAACCGCGTTGTTGATCTTATTGGTTTAGTTTCTGCCTTGTAGAAAAAGTCTAATGACCGGATAGCTCTGGAATATTTTTATATAATTCTAAGCTATCCGGGTTAGCTAAAACATCTTTATTGGTGACTTCTTCACCGTCAATTACTTTTTTTACTGCTACTTCCACTTTTTTCCCATTTATTGTATAAGGAATATCATTAATTGGTAATATGATTGATGGTACATGACGTGGAGAACAATGTTTTTTTATTAATATTCTTATATTTAAAATTCTTTCATCTGTTATTTTTTTATCATTCTTTAATTTAAGGAATAAAACCACACGTTGATCTCCTTCCCAATCCTGCCCAATGACAAGGCTATCTTCGATATAATTTAGATTTTCAACGACACGATATATTTCAGATGTCCCAATTCGGACACCTCCTGGATTCAATGTCGCATCGCTTCTGCCAAATATTTTAACACCACCATATTCAGAAATTTGTATAAAATCACCATGGTGCCAAATATTTGGAAATAGACCAAAATAAGCATTATGATATTTTAATCCATTTGGGTCATTCCAAAAATAAATTGGCATGGATGGGAAAGCTGTTTTGCAGGCTAGTTCTCCTTTTTCATTAATTAGCGAATGACCCGCATGATCTAGAGCATGAACATCCATTCCTAGGCCTCGGCATTGCAACTCACCTCGAACCACCGGGAGCATAGGATTTCCCAAAGCGAAACAAGAAACAATATCTGTTCCTCCAGAAATTGATGCCAGTAATATATTTTGTTTTATTTTGGAATACACATAATCAAAGTTTTCTTCAACAAGAGGTGAACCTGTCGATAATATGGTTTTCAGTGATGACAGGTCCGCATCATGACTTGGGTCAATATTTGCTTCTTTGCTTGCATCTATAAATTTTGCACTTGTGCCAAAAATAGTGATATTCAATTCATCAACCATATACCACATGGCATTTCCGTCTGGATAAAATGGTGATCCATCAAATAATACAATTGTAGCACCAAGACCTAAAGATGAAACAAGCCAGTTCCACATCATCCACCCACATGTTGTATAATAAAAAATAGTATCTTCTCTTGAAAGGTCGCAGTGCAATCTAAGTTCTTTTAAATGCTGTATAAGGGTTCCACCTGCCGAATGAACAATAGATTTTGGTAGCCCTGTTGTCCCAGAAGAATACATAATGTATAATGGATGATCAAATGGCAATTGTTCAAAGATTAATGGTTCAGGGCTCGTAGACAAGAATTCTGAATAGTGAACAGCATTATCAATATGTGAGACTTGTGGTTTGTTTTCAGAATATCCTACTATAATAACTTTTTCAATGGATGGAAGAGACTTTAGGATATTGGAAAGTTTATCTAATGAGTCGAAAGATTTTCCATTATAATAATAACCATTTGCTGCAAAAATGACTTTAGGCTCAATTTGGGTAAACCTGTCTAAAACACCTTTGATGCCAAAATCAGGAGATGATGAACTCCAAATTGCTCCGATTGAAGCAGTCGCCAACATAGCAATAATTGCTTGGGGCATGTTAGGTATAAATCCTGCTACACGGTCTCCTTTTTTTACTCCTAATTCACGTAATGAATGTGCAAGTTGTTCTACTTCGTTATAAAGATCACTATAGGAATATGTTTGTGTAGGCTGTCCTTCGCCTTTGAAATGAATGGCAGGGCGGTTATCACGATATTTTAGAAGGTTTTCAGCATAGTTCAATTTTGATCCGGGAAACCATTTTGCCCCGGGCATTTTCTTTTCATCATCTACAACTTGATGATATGGTGCAGAATGTATAATGTTTGAATAATCCCAAAATTGATTCCAAAATTCTGACACATGACGAACAGACCAATTATGGAATTCTTCGTAAGATGACAATTTTAATTGATTATTTGTATTCACTCTTTGTAAAAATTGAGCCATTTGAGTTTGCTCAGGGTAAGGAGGAGTCCAAAGAATTTGTTTATGTAACATTATAACTTCATTGTTGATTACATATGAAATTTATTTCATTTAATAAAATAAATGAATGATGATATTAGAAAAATGATAAATGGAAATGGATAGTCATTATTGATTGTTTTGTTAGGAAGTAATTAAGAAAAAAATATCAATTGTTAATACATAATTTAGTTACTAATGAGATTCGTCTTTAACTTTCGGGCTAAAATTAAAGAAGGAATTTCATATTTCATGAAAATTGCATTTTTAACTGCTGGGGGAATTGCCCCATGCTTATCATCTTCAATTGGCGCATTGATTGAAAAATATAATATTTTAGCTCCTGAAACAGAATTGATGGGTTATTTAAATGGATATCAAGGTCTATTGCTAGGAAAATCTATTTCTTTTCCAGAATCTGTTAAAAAAGATTATTCTATTTTTTATGATTTTGGGGGAAGTATGATTGGAAATAGCCGTGTCAAATTGACCAATGTGGAAGATTGTATTAAACGGGGATATGTCCAAGAAGGGGAAGATCCTTTAAAGGTTGCCGCAGAGCAACTTAAAAAAGATCAAATTGATATATTACATACGATTGGTGGTGATGATACAAATACGATGGCAGCACAACTTTCTTTTTATCTCAAAGAAAATGGATACGATTTAACTGTGGTTGGATTACCTAAAACGGTTGATAACGATGTTTTTCCAATAACTCAAACATTGGGTGCTTGGACAGCAGCTGAACAAGGTGCCGTATTTTTCGAAAATATAGCAAATGAAAATACAACAAGTACACGTCAACTCATCATTCATGAAGTGATGGGTCGAAACTGTGGTTGGTTAACAGCAAAAACAGCTTTTGATTATCGCGAAAGGATGAAACGACGCTCTTTCTTTCCCGACATGTTGATTGATGAAGTACGTTGGGGTATTGATGCTCTTTACATTCCTGAAATGGACTTTGATTTTCAATCTGAAGTTGAACGTCTTAATAAAAGAATGGATGAAAAGGATGGGATCAATATTTTCTTAAGTGAAGGTGCTGGTTTAGATGCCATTGTGCGAGAAATGGAATCTCAGGGCGAAGATGTTCCAATGGATGCATTTGGCCATGTACGGTTGGATGAAATAAATCCAGGGCAATGGTTTGCGAAAAAATTTGCTAAAGGATTGAATGCTGAAAAAGTATTAGTGCAAAAAAGTGGGTATTTTGCTCGATCTGCAAAACCAAATCAACAAGATTTAGATTTAATCAAACAATCCGCCTTTTTTGGGGCAGAGCAAGCATTAAAAGGACAAAGTGGTGTCGCAGGTTTAGATGATGATGCAGACCAGACGCTTTCCTTAATTGCATTCGAAAGAATCAAAGGGGGAAAGCCTTTTGATTATAACGTAAGTTGGTATCATCAATTATTGGCTGAAATTGGTCAAAAGTAAGAAAGAGGAAACATATGAGTTATTCATTAAAACCGGGTGTAGTCACTGGAGATGATTACAAAACTTTATTAAAAGCAGCAAAAGAAGGTGCATATGCCATACCTGCTGTCAATACAGTTGGAACAAATTCAGTAAATGCTGTTATGGAAGCAGCCGCAAAAAATAATTCTGATGTCATTATTCAGTTTTCTAATAGCGGTGGACAATTTTATGCAGGGAAAAGCCTTGAAGATGCATTTGAAGCCAAAGTGTTGGGTTCTGTTTCTGCTGCTCAACATGTTCATTTATTAGCTGAAAAATATGGTATTTGTGTTGTATTGCACACAGATCATGCTAACAAGGGGTTAATTCCATGGGTCGAGGCTTTAGTTAGCCATAGTGAAGCTTATTATGAAATACATGGGAAACCATTATACACTTCCCATATGTTAGATTTATCCGCAGAAGATATTGATTTCAATTTATCCGAAAGTAAACGCCTATTGGAGAGGATGGCTCCCATTGGTATGAGCCTTGAAATCGAATTGGGTGTGACTGGTGGGGAAGAAGATGGCGTTGGGTCTGATGATGATATTGGCGCAGATAATCCATTATTATACACTCAACCAGAAGATTGTTTGCGAGCCTGGGAATTATTATCACCCATTGGACATTTCAGTTTAGCAGCATCCTTTGGAAATGTGCATGGTGTCTACAAACCGGGAAATGTGAAACTACGTCCAGAAATCTTGAAAAGCGCGCAAGAGTTGGTTGAATCCACCTGTGGAACGGAATTAAAACCATTGGACTTAGTATTCCATGGCGGTTCCGGGTCTGAAAAAGCAAAAATAACAGAAGCCATTTCATATGGTGTCATTAAAATGAATATTGATACAGATACACAATTTGCTTACGCAAAAGCTGTAGGCGACTATGTAGATGCGAATGCAAAAGCATTTAAATATCAAATTGATCCAGAAGATGGAACGCCCTATAAAAAACAATATGATCCACGTAAATTTTTGCGTGCAGGTGAAGAAGGAATGGTGGAGCGCCTTGATGAAGCCTTTGCTGATTTGAGTTCAATTGGTAAATCTTTAGCGCAATAAAACTAGATATTTACATCATTATTAAGGGCATTCATTTTGAATGCCCTTTTTTATTTTATAATAAAATATCCCATAATTAGGGATGATATCATTCCAGGGTAAAATGGTTCAATATTTAACAAAGGTTGCGTAAATATTAAACTTCCTCCCATCCATGTAGCTGAAATAATTACTGGTACAAGTATCCATAATGTACTTAACATCGATGTAACGGTACATTTTGGTTTCCATATATTTAGCAGGAAAGGGAATATTAATCCAGGTATAATAATTGAACCAATTGTGTAAAACAATTTAACAACAGATGGAACGATTAAGGCTAAGCCCCAAGCTAAAAGTGTAGAAACAATTAGGCCCATTCTTATAGATTTTATATTTAGATGTTGTCCTTTTAATCGCCCAATAATATCTCGCCCGAATGTAAATGAATTCACAAATCCTAATGAATCAATCGTAGACATAATGGTTGCAAAAATTCCAGCTAAAAATATGCCATACACTAATGGTGGTAATATATTTTTCCCTAGGAGTGGAAATGAAAATAATGGATTATTAGGAGAAATTAGTTGAACGGCATACAAACCTGTAATGAGTGTGAGAGCATCAAAAATGCCCCAAAAAAGGATGGACATTAATATCCCTTTCTGAGCGATTTCTGGAGTTTTTGCCGCTGCGCATCTTTGGTAAAATCCTGGATCAATGAATGTCCAAGATGCAATAAAAAACCAAACTATCACATATTGAATTGTATTTCCACCTAATGGAGTCACATGTTTTTCTGGTAAAGAAGTCAATAATGTTACAGGTGAACCTAATTCAGCCCAACAGTATGTAAGAAGGAGTCCAAACCCTAAAAACATAAATACAAATTGAAAAATATCAGTTCGAATAACTGCCTTGAATCCACCAAACCAAATATAAATCAAACTAAATAAACTGGCTAAAACCATTGATACCCAAGATGGGATATGAAAAATAAATTGAATTAGTATTCCCATACTTAATATATAAGGAGCTGGGCTGGATAAAATAAAGATATAGAATGCACTTAATATACTCGCTGTCTTTCCAAAACTTTCATTAAAATGATCTGGGATTGAAAAATGGTTTGCTGAACGGATTTTTGGAGCAATCCAATATGCATACATTGTAGCAAAAATATAATAGGGGAGTCCAAAAATAAACCAAGTTTGGATTCCGTAGAGAAATGTATTTTCGCCAATTCCTAATATTCCGCCATACCAAGTTGTAACTAATGTAGCGGTAAAGGCAGGCAAACTCAATGATCGACCCGCTAAAATGTATTCTTCAGGACTATTGCTAGATTGATTATGTCGAAATAATCCAATTAAAATAAGGAACCCAACATAAAGGGTAAGGACTAAAATATCAATCCAATGCATTTAATCTATTGTATGGCTTTTAAAAACGATAACTGAGTCGGAAGCATCAATTGAAAATGTAGACCCAATTGATTGATTAGAAATGGCACGAGCTGATGGGTCTAAAATCATTTGATTGATAGGATATTTTAAAGCAGTAGATGAAATGACTGTTCCAGAATGATATGCAATGATAGAAACGGTTTCACCCGGATTAGAATTGAATGACTTTTGTCCTTTATGGCAAGTAATAGTGAAATGGTCCGTAACCATTGTTATATTAATTTTGTCAACATAGTCAAACAGAATATAATGATTTGCCAAGGTCATGTCTTCTCGATAACCCGTTGCACCTAACAGAATAACATGTACAACCCCATGATCAATACACCAATCTAAAGTTTTTTCTAAATCTGTTTTATTTTGATCTGGTAATTCTATCCAATTTCCAATAAAATTTTCTTTTTGAATAGATGTGGAATCCATATCACCAAAAATATAACTAGGTTGAATTTGATGTTGGGTCGCTTGCGTGTATCCCCCGTCAATCGCAAAGATTAATTTTGCTTTATTTAATAACCCAAGTGGAAGTGAATGTGTTGGGAAAATACCATTCGCTATCAATACAATTGGGGAATCGGCAGAAAAAGTCGGTTTCATTTCCATATAATTTACAATAGGAAATGATTATTGAATCAATTCCATTAAGCATATGATATTTACTAAATTTGCCGACTTTATATGCCATTAAAATCATTATATACAAAACTTTTTAATTTTGATGCCCATTTTCCGAGATCATTGATTGCCGGAACGGTCTTCATTACCCTTTTATTTATCTGGGGGATTCCACGTTTAGAGCTTGACCCTGGTGTTCGCTCTATGATTCCTCATCAACATCCAATGGCAAATACTATGGATATGGCTGATAGTTTGTTTGCTGGAACGGGTATGATCATTATTGCTGTGGAGTCGGATAGCCTATTTTCGCCGGAGGTATTAGAAAAATATTCATCTTTCCATGATTCACTTGAGAATCTTCAATTAATCAGTCGTGTTTATTCTCTTTATTCTCATTATTCCATTGTTCCAAAATTAGAAGAATTTGTTATTAATAAAACAATAGACTCTTTTCCTGATGATGATTCTTTAAGAAATGAATTTATAAAAGAGTTAGAACAAACAGATATTATTGAAAGTCTCATTTCAAGTGATTTGAAAAAAATGAGCTTCCTATGCCGAATGGGATCTGCATATGATTTTGAAGAAACAGTTTTCAGAGACAGAATTGTTTCCATTATTAGACATTATGAAGATCCGGAAAGAATTTATTATTCAGGATTCCCAATTATGCGTGCTGATGTTATTGATAGCATGAGAAAAGATTTAGTCCTATTTACACCTTTTGCTTTAGGACTTATGATGATATTACTCATTTTAAGTTTTAGAAGTTGGGCAGGTGTCTTCCTCCCATTTTTTGTCGTGGGGATTTCTGTCATTTGGACTTTTGGTCTTATGGGATGGTTAGATATGAGTGTACCATTTATTGGTGGGCTTATTCCCGTGATGCTTATTGCCATAGCGAATGATTATGGAATTCATATTATTTCTCATTTCTTTGAATATTCAAGGATGGATAAAGAAGCAACACGAGGAGCTATTTTAAGAAAAACTATTCAGAAATTAGGGATGCCTATTTTTATTGCAGCCATGACAACTATTGTGAGTTTTCTTGGACTTGCAACACATGTTCTTCCACGTGTCCGTGAAATGGGTTTCCTTATTTCTTTTGGTATTTTTGTTGCCTTTATATTGAGTGTTTTTATTATTCCATCTGTCCTTGTTCTATTAACACGTCCAACATTTCTTTCAAAAAAGTCAGATCATGAGAAAATAAACAATGCCTTAGTTGCCTTGGGAGACTTTTTTATTAGGTTTAGGGTTTCTTTACTGCTTGGCTTAAGTGTGATTGCTTTTATTCTTGGTAGTGGGATTAGGGATATAAAAGTAGACACAAATCCCGATCATTATTTCCCTAAAAATGGCAGGCTTCGCATTCACAATACTGCAATTTCAGATGCATTTGGTGGGGCGACTCAATTAACTGTTATGGTAGAAGGTGATATATATGAACCAGAAACTTTAAAGAATATTGAAACGTTGACGAATCATATTTCCGAGAGTTCAACTTTAGTTACAAAAACACATTCAATTACAGACGTTATAAAAAATCTACATTTTGGATTTAATGGCGGAGATTCAGTGTATTATACAATTCCAGATGATAGAGAATTAATTACCCAATACATGTTTTTATTTTCATTAACGGGGAATACTGATGAGTTTGATTTTATTTTAGATGATTGGGAAGATCCATCATTTACACAAATTTTTATCAGATTAAGGCAAGTTCAAACAATACGAATAGCTGAAATTGTAGAAGATACTGAGCAGTTTATTCAAGCAAATTTTTATGACCAAAGTCCCATGCAACTTACAGGACCAGCGGCGTTTCTTGGAGTATTAACTCGTTTAGTCGTAAAAGGTCAAATTATAAGTTTATTTATATCTGCATTAATTATATTCATAATTATGTCATTTGTATTTCGTTCAATAGTTGGCGGTCTCTTAGCTGTTCTTCCAATGGCAACATCCGTTTTATTAGTTTTTGGTGTTATGGGGCATTTAGGTATTGTCTTGAATATGACGACATCGTTGTTAACGAGTATCTTAGTTGGCGTCGGAGTGGATTATACGGTGCACTTTTTATGGCACTTAAGAGACCATATCCGTTCAGGGGAGTCAATAGACGATGCAATTAGATCCACCTTTCGAATTTCAGGAAAAGGAATTTTATTTAATGCGGCATCTGTTATTTTAGGTTTTACAGCATTATTATTTTCTGAATTTTTACCGGTCGTAATTTTTGGTATATTAGTGATGGCATCAATCACATTTTGTCTATTTGGTGCATTAGCTGTTTTACCAGCACTTATCAGTTGGGTTAACCCGAAATTTTTATATAAATAATGAATCAAAAACTAGATAAAATAATTAGTATTCTCTTTCTAATAGGTTCTTTAGTAATTGTTGGTTGGTGGATTTATAGTGCCTATGTGGATGGAATATTTTCTGTATGGATATTACAATTAAACTCAAATAGTCAATCATGGGTTGATATGCTAAAATCAAACTGGAGAATAATTGTACCCGTTTATTTATTTATTTGTTTCCAAGCAGCTGGTATTTCAGAAATCAAAAAAAATCAAAATTATTTACATGCTGTTATTATCAGCATATTCTTTACACCTATTAGTTTATTTTTTATTAATGGCGAAAATGATAAATAAGACGAAAGCAATATTATTCATTATACTTTTATCTCAGCTTCTGTTGGGTGAAATAACTGGACTAGAAATTATGAATCAGGTAAGAAATAATCCAATTCCTGCTTCATCAATTACCCATTTTGAGCTTACTATTATCAAAAAGAAAAAAGGACGATTGAAGAAAAAGGTTCGTGAATTTGTCCGGTATCAAAAAAATTATAAATTTGGAAAATATAATAGAAAAACTCTAGTTCGATTTAGTAAACCTGCAATAGTGAAAGGGACCGGACTTTTAAATTGGAGTTATAGAAATGGAGAGCAAGACCAATGGTTCTTCCTCCCAAAATTAAAAACAGCAAAAAAAATAAATTCGAAAGATCGTTCTAAAACATTTATGGGGACTAATTTTACTTATGAGGATTTAGAGTCAAATGCGATAAGTAATCATACATATAAAACACTGGGAATTGAAACTTTATATGGATATCCCTGTCATGTTATTGAAGCTATTTCTTCATCTTCAAGTATTTATAAATGGAAAAAATACTGGATTGATATGGCAACATTTCAAATTAAAAAAATTGAATACTATGAATCGGGAACTAGCCCCATTAAGGTGCTTACGGCACAAAAACATAAACTCTTAGAAGGCTATTATATTCCAGAATCAATGGTTATGACATCATCAAATGGCGACCAAACAACTATGGCAATACGTAAGGCAATCATGGACGCTGGCATCCAGGATGATATTTTTACACAGAAATTTTTAATCCGCATAAAATAAGTATACTAGTTTGATTTTATAAAATAAATATTTAATATAGGAAACGAAATAAACGAAAATCGTTTCCATTGATTAATTCACAAAAACAACAAGAAGAACATATCCTCGAACAAAGTTTTGAAGCCTTGACGCGGGATGGTGTCCGCTCCTTTACGGTTGATTCCCTATCGCAGAATATGGGAATGAGTAAAAAAACAATTTATAAATATTTTCCAACGAAAGAAGATTTAGTCGATAAGAGTATCGGTTTCTTTCACGGGCTCATTGAGAAGAAATTAAATAAGTTAATGGCGACTGAGCCAAACCCAGCCATTCAGTTTGTAAAAGTAATGGAATTTATTATGGGCCATATTTCAAATGTTTCCATTGAAAGACTCGCGGATTTAAAAAATCGTTTTCCGCAAGTATGGAAAAGAATGGAAGCGTTTCGTTTGGATCGGAGAGATGATTTTTATAATATATTATTCAATGCGCAACAACAAGGGTATGTGAGAAAAGATGTGGATATTAGCATTATAGCTACATTATACATGAATATTATCAATTCTACATTTCAGCCTGAATTCTTTCTCAAAAATAATTTGGCACCATCCGATGCTATCTCCAATTTTTTAAAAATGGTATCCAGCGGTTTGTTTACACTAGATGGTAGCCATTATGTTAATACACTATTTAATAAGGAATAAATAATATATGGGACATCCTATTAGAGAATGGGTTATAGAGAAAACATTAAAACACCCTAAAAGAACTATTGTTATTAGTTTGATTCTAACATTGATGATGGCATCAGGAGCTCGATATTTTGTTATTGATGATGATATGATGAAAATGTTGCCCAAAAATATGCCATCTAGAATTGCATGGGATAATGTGATGGAAGAATTTGGGAATACGGATATGGTATATGTAACATTTGGTATTCGCGACGAAAAAGGTATTAATCCAAAAATGTTATCATCCTTGTGGGACTTTACTCGTGCATTGGAAGTTATGCCAGAAGTAGAAAAAGTTAAATCCATTACTACAACAGAACGAATGGATAGTGAAGATAGTTTTATGGAAGTGAGTGATTTACAGTATACTCGTGATTTATATCCAGAAGAAGTTGAAGAAATACAAAATTATTTAGATAAAAATGAGAACATTAAAAAACAACTTCTAAGTCGAAATGAAGATTACCTAAATGTGGTAATCCAACCAGTAAAAAATGCTCCATTTGATGTTCTAAGTCATAATATCAAAAATCTTGGAACATCACTATTATCTGATTATGAGACGAATTATGGTGGAGCTGCCTACATAACAGGCATGGTGCCAGGCTTAATTCGAGAAGATGTAGGAATGTTAATGCGAGCTGGTATGTTAATCATGGTGATGATATTACTTGTCAACTTGAGAAGTATTGCGGGTGTTGGGATGGTTCTAATGACAATTATATTGTCCCTAGTTTTTATGCTTGGATTTATGGGGTGGGTCTATCGATTAACAGGGTCAGAGAAATTTTTATTTACTATGATGAATACATCAATGCCGATTATTTTATTAACAATTGCCAATTCTGATGGCGTTCATATGATAGCCAAATTTTTTAAAGAATTGCGGAAAAGAAGGGATACTCAAGAATCAGTTCGTGTAGCCATGGACTCTTTATTAATTCCAATATTTTTAACAAGTATTACAACTGCGGCCGCATTTTTAGCTATGGTATTTGCTCCAATTGAACAAATGATTGGCTATGGTATTTCAATATCTGCTGGAATTTTATGGGCTTGGATATTGTCATCTACCATGCTACCTGCAATCATATCTCTTAAAAAATGGAAAATGGATTCAAAAGCAATAACGCATGCAAGTATCTTTGAAAATGGAATAGATATTCTTGCGAGGCAAGTAGCTAAACATCCAAAGTATATTTTAACAGCTGGGCTATTTCTTGTTTTTATTGGTGGCTTCGGAATTACCATGGTTGAAGTAGATGTAAACTTTAGTTCCTTTTTCAAAAAAGGAACTGAAATCAGAGATGGCATGGATTTCATGGAAGAAGAAATGTCTGGAACAATGGACGTCCGTATTCGCGTTGAAGGAGATATCAAAAATCCAGAAAATTTACAATCTTTGATAGGACTTCAAGATTATATGGAAGAAGAACCAAAAGTTGGTATGAGCTTCTCTATCGCAAACATGGTTCAACAAATGCATAAAACAATTATGGATGATGACCCAGAATATGAAACAATTCCTGATACGCGAGGAAAAGTAAATAACTTATTTACTATGTATTCATTTTCGGGAGATCCTGATGCATTTGAATCGTTAGTCGATTATGATTACAAAGTTGGGCTGGTAACGGCATTAAGTAAAACATTAGGCACAAATGAAATTATCACTTTTGTGAAAGGGATTGAATCATATGTGAATGAATCATTTCCTAATGAATTATCAGCCATGGTTACTGGAATGGCCGTTGTATTTAGGGATTTAGTTTTTCTAATTGTTAAATCATCCTTAATCAGTATTATTGTATCCATTTTTGTCATTGGAGCTATTGCAAGTTTATTTTTCAGGAAACTTCATTGGGGATTATTAGCTATAGTGCCATTGTCGACTGCTGTCATATTGAATTTTGGTTTTATGGGCATCTTTGATGTAAAGCTAAGTCATATTACAGCTATCCTTGCATCTATTATCATTGGCGTAGGAGTGGACTTTGCTATTCATTACATTGCTCAATTTAGACGGTATTCACGCGATAAAAATAAATATGATAATTTGAGTCGGGAAGTTATTGATGACGTTGGTTATCCAATTGTATTAGATGCTGCATCAAATATGGGATTCGGTGCATTGCTTTTTTCTGCTTTTGTTCCTATTCAATATATTGGTGGATTAATGGTATTTGCAATGGTATCTACATCCTTAGGCACATTAACAGTGTTAGCGGCATTAACTGAATTATTAAAGAAAAAAATTATAGAACAATAAGAGGTTCATATGAAAAAAATTATTTTATTCATTAGTCTTTGGACATTTGGATTTAGTCAATCAGGAGTTGAAATAGCGCAAATGGTAGATGACCGAGAGACACCGAAAGATATGACATCTTCTACCACAATGGTGTTAACGAATAAAAAAGGTAAAACTAGGACAGCCAAAATATTTTCAAAAAGTATTGATAACAATAAAAAGCAAATTATGTGGTTTTTATCTCCAAAGGATGATAAAGGTGTTGCCTTCTTAAAAATTGAACATGACAATAAAGATGATGAAATGCGTATGTGGCTTCCAGCATTTAAAAAGATTCGTCGTATTTCATCAAAGAAAAAAGGCGATTCTTTTATGGGGTCCGATTTGAGTTATGAAGATATGTCAAGTAGAGAAATTGGCGAAAATACATTTACACGATTGGATGATGAATTGGTTGATGGTATTGATTGTTATGTTATTGAGGCAGTGCCAAATCGAGAATTAAGATCATCTTATTCAAAACATAAAACATGGATTGATAAAAAATTGAATATGGCTATAAAAGAAGAATCGTATGACAGATTAGGAAATTTGAAAAAGATAAAAACTTTTAAAAATGAAATCGTTGGAGAATATAGAATTATGGCGGGCATTTTTGTAAAAGATATACAAAACAATCATACAACAAATATTACTTTTGATGATTTGAAATTGGATACAGGAATTAAAGCAAATTTATTTCATGAGAAAAATTTAAAGCGGTTACCACGGAATTAATATTTATTAGGGGAAAGAGTGAAAAAAATAATTTTATTCATCTTGGTTTTTACTAATTCTATTTTAATAGGTCAATTCACTTATTCTGGAAATGTACATCCATTAAAAATGATTCGAACATCAGATCAGTCTGAAATAAATCTTCCATTTCGACTAGCAACTATAAATGCAAACTATACATTAGGCGCATTTGATTTAGTTACAAATTCTGCAATAGAATATAGATGGGATGGGGATGGCGATTTAAGTACAGATTTAAGAGAAGCTTATCTGGCTTATTTCCCTGATTGGGGAGAAGTAAAATTGGGGAAACAAATTCACGCTTGGGGAATGGTGGATGGAAATAATCCTACAGATAATTTAAATGCTTATGATTATTATTTTATGTTTATGCCTGGAGCAGATCGAAAGCTTGGCTCAAATTCAGCATCAATCAATATGGTTTGGGGTGATTACCAATTTGAAACGGTGATTATTCCAGAACATTCACCAAATAGACTTACATTCGGGGAAGATGATTTCCCGATTCAACCGCCCATGGATGAACCAAAATATTTAGGAATAGAAAATCCTATGGAGACAGGTTTCAGATTGCGTGGGTCATTTCCCTTGGCAGATATAAGTATTTCATACTTTAAGGGCCATGATAGATCTTTTAGCCTACTTGGGTATAGCCCATCTATGGAAAGAATCTCGGAATTCCATTTTGGGTTTCGAGAAACAAAAGTGTACGGCGCCAATTTCGTAACCTTTTTAGGCAATTTTACTATTCGCGGAGAAGGTGGTTTTTTTTCAACTGAGAATAATACAAAGGGAGCATGGAATAAAATTGAAACAAAGGCAGAATACCTTCAATATGTTTTTCAGGGAGAAATGGCAGGTCCTTATGATATAGCATTAAATGCACAATATATTGGAAGTAAAACGTTCAATGTAGAAGGACAGACAATATCTATGAATCCAGCCATGCCATTAATTGAATTAACTGATGATTCTTTTACACCTGGAATGGGAACACCCTTTGCTATGTTTGCAGAAAATGGTTTAAGTGTATCTGCTACTGGGTGGTTAATGGATGATCGATTAGAATTAAGCGTAAACTCATTTTTGAATTTGGATGAAAATGGCTACATGCTCGGCGCTCGAACATTTTATTCTCCATCTGAAAGTTGGGGAATTTTGGCTCAATTAAGCCAGTTTATTGGGGATGTGGAAAACCCTGAGAACCCATTTACAAAATTAGAAGACTTCTCTCACATACAAATTGGAATTAAATATAGTTTTTAATTCTTCAATTTTGGAGGATGAGTAGCTGCCATCATAGCTGCTCCAATAAAACAAGCAATTCCTGCTATCCCATAGGCTGTAAACATCCAACCATAATTTGTCCCTAAAATATTATTTCCAAAAAAATCTGCTGTTGCAGCTAAGATGGAATAAAAAGACATTAAATTCTGTGTCCAAATTATGACAAAATATTCACTTTTATTCATCGGAACCTTCTTTTGTTATTAGGAACAATAATCTTTTTTAGCCTATTAGGCAGTATTGGGGCGATTGTTCTTTCTGGGCTATTTCTATTATTTCCGGATCGTATTCAAAATACACTCATCCCTGGATTAATCAGTTATGCTACAGGTACTTTGTTAGGGACTGCTTTTTTGGGAATGATTCCCCACGCCTTAGATCATTTACCTGTTCCAGAGTTAGCATTAACATTATTATTTGGTATTCTTCTCTTTTTTATGTTAGAAAAATTTGTGGTATGGCGACATTGTCATAGTCATTCGTGTGAAGTGCATGAAACTTCCGGACCTTTAATTCTAATTGGAGATGCATTTCATAATTTTGTGGATGGAATTTTAATTGCGGGTGCATTTTTATCATCCTATCAATTGGGGATTGTTACAGCAGTATCTGTTGTTTTTCATGAAGTTCCACAAGAAGTAGGCGATTTTGCTATTTTATTAAAAAATAAATATTCAAAGAAGAAGGCTTTTGGGCTCAATATTATATCGGGAGTGAGCTCTGTTGTTGGCGCTGTTTTGGCATATACATTAATGGACCAAATGCATTTTTTAACACCATATGTGATGGGAATTGCAGCAGCTAGTTTTATATACATTGCTTTAGCTGATCTTATTCCAGATTTACATAGCCATATCAGTTTCAAAGAAAGCATTAGTCAGGTGGTTTTACTTTCTTTGGGTATTTTTACAATATATCATCTTGGGCACGTTGGGTAATAATTTGTGAAAATCATTTCCTTTCTTTTAAAAATTCCGATCAAAATATATCAATGGTTTATTTCACCTATTTTCCCAAACACATGCCGATATGCACCTACATGCTCTCACTATGCAGTCGAAGCATTAGATGAATGGGGGCCAATTAGAGGTTTATGGATAGCATTTAAAAGATTAAGTCGATGTCACCCGTGGGGAGATAGTGGCTATGACCCAGTTCCAAAGAAAGAAAAGTAAAATGAAAAAAATAATTTTAGATTGTGACCCTGGCCAAGATGATGCTGTTGCATTAGCCTTAGCCATGGCAGCAACCGATAAAATTGATTTATTAGGTGTAACAACAGTTGCAGGGAATGTTCCATTGAATTTGACTCAGCGAAATGCACGTATCATGTGTGAAATGTGCAATCGACCGGATGTAAAAGTTTATGCTGGCGCAGAAAAACCCATGGCTCATGAATTAGTTACAGCAGAGCATGTCCATGGAAAAAGTGGATTGGATGGGATTGATATTTATGAACCCAATCATCCACTAGAAAAAAAGCATGCTGTCGATTATATTATTGAAACATGTTTATCTTCTGATGAAAATTCTTTAATTCTTGTTCCTACCGGCCCCTTAACCAATATTGGATTAGCGATTGAGCGAGAGCCAAACATTCTTCCGAAAATAAAAGAAATTGTACTTATGGGTGGTGCATTAAGGGAAGGTGGCAATATTACACCATCCGCAGAATTTAATATTTTTGTCGATCCGGAAGCGGCCCAAATTGTACTTAGATGTGGGCGACCTATTGTAGTTATGAGTTTAGATGTAACTCACCAAGTATTAACTACGCGTAAAAGGGTGGATGCTATTCGAAGTTTAAATTCAACCGTAGGAGAGCAAATTGCATCCTTAATTGAATTTTATGAACGTTATGACGAGGAGAAATATCATTTTGATGGGGCTCCGCTTCATGATCCTTGTACTGTTGCTTACTTGTTAGAGCCTGAATTATTTTCTCTAAAAGAAGTAAATATGGAAGTTGAAACTGGAGGTAAATTTACCCGAGGAGCTACAGTAGTCGATTTTTGGGATGTGACAGATCGTTCTCCAAATGTGAAATGGGCTTATGAGATTGATGATGAAGCCTTTTTCAAATTATTGAATGAATATTTAATGAAACTATAAAAAAAGCCCCAATTGGGGCTTTTTCTTGATCTCAAAACAAGGAGGGTTTTGAATCAATTGCGCAAAGGTTTTCCTTTCTTCAGCATAAACCTGATTCTGTCTTGAGACAATTTTTCACCTGCGAGAGAAATAAAAGCTTCGCGTTCAATATCTAAGAGGTATTGTTCATCGACAGATTTTGTTAATCCAGCTTTATCACCACCAGTAATAACATAGGCTAATTTTTTCCCGATATATTCATCGTGGTCTGATATTTTACCGGAAGCTTTAAATCCTTTTAGCGCCATGGTCATAGCTGTTCGTCCACCTGCACCAGGGAGTTTAAGGTCATCTCTATAGGTAGGTGGTTCATATCCTTCAGCTAATTCGAGTGCTTTTTGTTTTGCAACCCAAATTCGTTGATCATCATTTAAAACAACCGAATCAGATTTTAATAGATAACCTAAGAATTTGGCTTCATCGGCACTGGTTGCAACTTTAGCAAATCCAATTGTTTCAAATGCTTTTTGGGCAATTTGAAATGCGTTGCGAATTCCACCTTTGCCGGCATTTTCAAATAAATTCAGTAACATGCGTAAATTTCCACCTGCACCAGGAATGAGTCCAACACCAACTTCTACTGCACCAATATAAAGTTCTGCAGAAGCAACGCGATGAGCAGCCGGACCAATAAACTCAAATCCACCACCAAGTGTTAATTGAAATGGAGCCGCTACAACAGGTGCTTTAGAGAAACGAATTCTCTGCATCAAGTTTTGAAATTGTTTTGATATTAATTCCAGTTTATTCCAGTCTTGATCGTCACACATTTGAATGATGCCAGCTAAATTGGCGCCCGCACAAAAATTCGGTCCTTGATGCCCTAACACCATTCCTTTATACTTACCTTTATCTAATAGATCTAAACTGGTCTGCACCATTTCAATAATGGACCCATCAATTGGATTGAGCGTTGGTTGTAATACAGAATGAAATTCAACATTCAATATTCCATCCCCCAAATCAATGAGACTGGCACTCCAATGTTTTTTAATAACGTTACCAGCAGATTTATGAAGATTTAGGTTCAGTATTTTATTTCCTAATTCTTTTTTCTGTATAGTTTTTTCATTTGGATCATAAAAGGTGGAAATACCATTATCTATTTTATAGAATGAATCTCTGCCTGAGTCCAGCATATATTGTACCCAATTTGGTATTGATTTTCCTTCTTCTTTCATTCGGGCGATAGATTCTGGTACCCCAATGGCATCCCATGTTTCAAATGGGCCAAGTTCCCATCCAAATCCCCATTTCATAGCATTATCCACATTCACAATATCATCACTGATTTCAGGAACGCGATTTGCTGAATACAATAATGTACGTGCTAATATTTCCCAAAAGAATTTTCCAGCTTTATCATCACTATATGCCATAGCTTTGATTTTTTCACTTGCAGATTGACGGTCTTTTGCTAAACGAAATCCATCAAAGCGAACAAGCTTTTGTGGCTGATATTCACCTGTTGATAAATTGACCGATAAAATACCTTCTTTTGTTTTTTTATAAAAACCAGCTTTTGTTTTTTGCCCTAACCGCCCATCATCTATTAATGTTTTTAATATTTCTGGGAGAGTGAATACATTGCGTTCTTCATCATATTCACCACGGTCGAAACTGGTTTGAGCTACATGAGCTAATGTGTCCAACCCAACAACATCTGCAGTCCGAAAAGTTGCGCTTTTTGGACGCCCAGTAATGGTGCCCGTTAATTTATCTACTTCTTCAACAGTTAGTCCCATTTCTTCGGCAACTTTTAATGTAACCATCATTCCAAAAACACCTACACGATTTCCAATAAAGTTTGGCGTATCTTTAGCGTGCACAATTCCTTTACCTAAAACATCTGATCCGAATGTAGCAATAGAATCATAAACATTTTGGCTTGTTTGTTCACCTTTGACCAATTCAAGCAAACGCATATATCGGGGAGGGTTGAAAAAGTGCGTAATCATGAACTGACTTTTTAATTCATCAGGTAAAACTGATATTAAATCATTTAATGGAATACCAGATGTATTTGATGTCATAATAACGGATGATTTTAGATGGGGTATTATTTTTTTATATACAGCATGTTTAATATCAAGGCGTTCTGCAACGGCTTCAATGACCCAATCTACATCTTCCAATTTATCTAAATGCTCATCATAATTACACGCTTCTAATAAGGTAGCATTTTTAGGTTTATATAGTGGAGCTGGTTTTAGCTTAGTTAATGAATCAACTCCTTTATCAGCCAATTCTTGGCTGATATCAAATAAGACGGATGGAATTCCTGCGTTTGCGAGGTGCCCTGCAATTTGTGCTCCCATAACGCCTGCCCCTAAGACAGCTACTTTTTCAAAATTAGTTTTCATAATGTCCTCTATGTTTTAATGATATTTTCAAAAATAGTAATATAGCGATACATGACCCAAAAATGACTCGCACTACCTGCTAAAACAAACATATGCCAAATCTCATGATACCCAAATCCTTTACGGGGTGATTCTTGCCTATCCAATGAATAAAAAACGACACCAATAGAATAAAATAATCCGCCAACAAATAGCCAAACAATTGCACTCATGGGAAGCGCTATAATTAAGGGCCAAATGGCAATAAGGGAAAGCCACCCCATGAAGACATAATAAACGGTTGAAAACCATTCTGGAAAATCAAATTGGAGTAATTTCCATAAAATGCCAAAAAGGGCTAACCCCCAAATGAATCCAAACAAACTTATTCCCCATGGACCTCTTAATGGAATCAGACAAATAGGAGTGTAAGTGGCTGCAATTAAAACATAAATCATCATATGATCTAATCGACATAGAATGGATTCGGCTAGACCACTGACGTTAATCCAATGATACAATGTGCTTGCCGTGTAAAGTAAAAATAGTCCTCCACCGAATACGGAAAAAGAAACAACTTTCCACGGATCAATTGGTTGCCCGGATTTGTGGATTAATGCAATTGTGGCAGCCACAGATAAAATAGCACCAATCACATGCGTTAAACCACTCATAGGATCTTTCAATTTCATTCAGGATTTATCGTTTAATGATTGTTGCAATTCCTTGACCACTACCAATACACATGGTGGCTAACCCCGTATGCGTATCTTGTTGTTCCATCACATTAATAAGTGTTGTTATTATGCGTGCACCCGAACAACCCAATGGATGACCTAACGCAATAGCTCCACCATTTAGATTAATTTTTTCTTTGTTCCAGCCACCTTCTTGAATCACATATAACGATTGAGCTCCAAATGCTTCATTGAGTTCGATGGTTTCAATATCATCCATGGTGAGACCTGCTTTTATTAATGCTTTTTCTGTAGCAGGGAGGGGACCTGCACCCATGTGCGTCCAATCTAAGCCAGCAACAGCTCGGCTCACAATTTTTGCACGAGCATTTAATCCATTTTCCTTTGCAAAAGATTCACTAGTAAGAAGAATTGCGGATGAACCAATTGAAATTGGGCTACTAGTGGCTGCTGTGACAGAACCACCTTCTATAAAGGCAGGGTTGAGACTTTTGATTTTATCCACATCTGGTTCACGTGGCCCTTCGTCTCTAATCACGGTTGCTTCTCCATATATGTCAATGGGAATAAGTTCATTATCAAATTTTCCATCTGCATAAGCGGCTAAAGCTTTTTTATGGGATTGAATGGAAAAATCATCTTGGTCTTCTCTGGATATATTTCCATCATTCGCAAGATTTTCAGCTGTTTCTCCCATGCCAATGTAAAACTCTTGTTGCGCTAATTCAGGATGAAAATCTGGAGAAAACCCACCCATTGGTACACTAAACATATCTTCTACACCAACGGCAATCCCAACATCAATATCTCCAACTTCAATCGCTGTACTAAGTTGATGCACTGCATCCATGGATGACCCGCAAAAACGATTAACTACTTTTCCGCCTGCTTCTTTTGGAATGCCAGCTAAGACAGATACGGATCGTCCCATAATCATTCCTTGTGGACCTTCCGGAAATGCACACCCTAAAACAACATCTTCAATGGCAGAAGGGGAGACTGATTCATTTCTAGCTAATAGACCTTTTACAACTTGTGCGGCTAAATCATCTGAACGAATGCCGACCAGTTGACCATTTTTTAATCCGATGGGTGAACGAACAGCATCAATTATGACAGATTTATTCAATTTGAGCTCCGATGTTTTTGATTCCGAATTTCTCGATTTAATAAATATTGATCGATATTTATTAAATCGATCAAAAGATTATTTTTTAAGTGAGAATTATTTCTTCTTTTTTTCCACATATATTTTTTAAATAGTTTCATTATTTCCTCCTAAAATGGATATGATTGTTGTGAATATGTGTAATTAGCAATTTTACGTTTTAACCCAATAATATCTGTTGGGAGCAACATTCTAGCTTCAAATTGTTTTAAATAGTCTACCATTTCTTCTGATAAACTTCCACGGGTAATACCATTTAGACCTGTAAGAGCCATATTGAGTAATGAAAGGCAAACTTCAGCAGTATGCACTCGGGCAATATCTAGCACCACAAGATCGGCCTGGCTTGATTCTACACTAAAGGCAGCTCTTCCTAAAGTGCTTTCAGCAGTGAAAAGTTCCAAAAACATATTGGCTAATATTTCTGTTAGCTGTTGTTCATGTTTTAAATCTTGGCCATATTCATTCAATGCATTGTGGAATAATAATAAAGCCACCTGTTTTCCTGTATCAATAGCATATTTTTCTTTGCTCAGTGGATTCGAATCGTTAAAAGAAGGAGACTTAGATAAAAATGAATCTATTTCACTGATTTTTTCACGAATGGGCAACTCGTCTAACAATGCTCTTTTTATCATATAACCGGCTATAATTTGCCGATTAATTTCATTGCTCCCTTCCCAAATCCGATTAATTCGATCAGATCTATATGTGCTGGCAAGTGGATATTCTTCCACAAACCCATAACCACCCATTGTTTGAATGCCTTCGTCCAAAACATAGGCCATAGATTCACTTCCATAGATTTTTGCCATAGATGATTCAATGGCATATTTTTCCATAGCTTCACCCATTTCTAAATAATAGGAATCAGATGATTTATCCAACTTATCAATTTCATCTTGAATCATTCCAATAGTGCGATAAACCATACTATCTGCTGAATATGTTTTAATAACCATTTGAGCCAGTTTTCCTTTTATAACGTCAAAGTTAGAAATAGACTGTCCAAATTGTTTCCGTTCTAAGGCATACTTTGTCACATAAGAAATGGTTTCTTTCATGCCACCTAATTCTGCAGCACCCAGCTTAAATCTTCCAATATTGAGTGAATTAAAAGCAATGGTAGCCCCTTTTCCAACTTTATAAAGTAGATTTTCAACAGGGACTTTGGCGTCAGTAAAAGTTAAGGGAGTTGTGGATGAACCTTTAATACCCATCTTTTTTTCTTCTGGCCCCACTTTAAATCCGGGCGTATCACGATCTACAATAAAAGCGCTGAATTTATTTCCATCCACTTGAGCGAAAACGGTATATACATCTGCCCAAGATCCATTGGTTATAAAGATTTTTTCTCCATCTAAGATATAATGTTTTCCATCATCGGATAGGACTGCTTTTGTTTTCCCTGATAATGCATCAGATCCGGCAGATGGTTCTGTTAAACCATAGGCGCCAATCCATTCTCCTGTGACTAATTTGGGTAAATATTTTTCTTTTTGTTCTTTTGTCCCAAACCATGCAATGGGCAACATTCCAATAGCTGTTTGAACAGAAAAGGTAGTTAAGAAAGATGATGAATATCCTGTAGCAATGGATTCAATAACAATAGCAGTAGTGATTTTATCTAAATCCATTCCACCATATTCTTCTGAAACACCCACACCCAATAAGCCTAATTCACCCGTTTCTCTTATAAGAGATAAACTAAGATCTTTATCGAAACTTTCAATTTGTTCTTTATTTGGATAAATACGTTCTCGCCCAAATTCTTTAACCATTTGTTCAATGTCTCTATGCTCTTCAGTAAATTTTTCGCGACAATAAATGGGTTCAGATCCTACAGGTTGAACTAGGAATTTGCCTCCGATTTGATTTGTGTGATCGCTCATAATATGATTTCCTTTATGATGACTTTTTGATAATGCCTGCTAAAATAAATTCTTTAATGGTTTCAATATATTCGCGTGCTGTAACGCCATTAGCATCGAAAAGAGTAAACCATATAATGGATTCAATATTGACCATAATAGATAGAGCCGTTATTTTTATATTCACTTTTTTAAAATCGCCTCTCTTACTACCGCTTTCAATAATGGTTTCAATTAATTGTTGGAAATTAGAATATACTTTTTGAAGCTTTTCCTTAAAATCTTTATCCTTACCCACCATAGACCAAAATTCAGCTAATACTTTAAAAGGCTCTGGATCAGTCTCATATTGGTCAATGAAATATTGAAATAAATCTTGAAGTTGTTGAGCAGGGGGGGCATCTTCTTCCACAATATGATTTAATACTACACTGTATTTGAAAACCCAGAAATTTACCAAATCCAAATATATTTCTTTTTTAGATTTGTAATACCAATAAATTGCCCCTTTACTTAATCCAGCTTTTTCAACAATATCATCCACTCGGCTGGACTCATATCCTTTCTCTACTAGCACTAATAATGCAGCATTTAATATTTGTTCTTTGCGTTCGTCTTTACGTGATTGTCCCATAATATATACCGACCGGTCAGTCTAATATAAAAAGATTTAATTATAAATAAAATATCTTTTATGAAAAATTATAAATAGAAGTAAAGAAAAAGGAGTGGAAGAATAATACCAGCCAATGTCAGCCATGCACCACGACCTTTAATACCTTTTTTCCCTTTAAGGACAAATAAACCTGTAGTAGCAAGAAGGGCTAACGTAATAGCATATAAGTCAGCCATATAGGTCCATATTTTTTTGGGATGATTCAAATGAAGGAAATTCATTTCATATAAAATAGGGCGTTCTTTTACTTCTTCTATATCGACCATTTGGGATGAAAGATTGATAGTCAATGTTTGTTCATCCAAAAAAAGTTTAAGTGTATTTTGGTTTGGCATGAAGCTAGATTTAATTGGACAGACTAAATTGACTTGAG
>Ga0066826_10000064_pt1 | contig 44426 bp, 46 predicted proteins | sample ETNtaG_12_FD_65496 | JGI IMG/M metagenome (GOLD analysis project Ga0066826, IMG submission 65496) | Marine microbial and viral communities from oxygen minimum zone, Eastern Pacific Ocean - ETNP201306SV49 | ecosystem: Environmental > Aquatic > Marine > Oceanic | place: Pacific Ocean: Eastern... | reverse complement strand
CTAGAAGTAGTATCACTGTCGCTGCTACAAGCGCCCGCGAGCAACGCGAACCCAAGTAGAACGGCAGATAAAACGCTTAATCGTTTACTCATGAATCCCTCTCAATGAACCCCAAAGGGTCCTTATCCAATAGAAACATCCATGTTGTTGTCCAAAATTGGGCGACAACATGAATAGATTGCCTACCTTACACATCTTGTACGGATCGCGCGCTAGTCGCGAGAAGTAATAAGAAATCTTTTCCTAAAGAAGATGTTGAAACTATTTGTGACTGATGCTGGTGACAGTTGTGACGATGCCGCCACGAGTTTGTTGCTCAAGAATTACTGTCACTGGAACTTTTACTGCTTCACCAAGATGGTCAGCAATCATGGGAGCTAAATGTTCAGCAAAAATACCTACTCCTTCAAAAGTTCGTAAGAAGAGTTTCAAGGATTTTGTTTCAATGCAGATTAACTCTGGGGAGTAACTTATAGCAATGGTGTAAAAATCTGGTTGGTTAGTTACGGGACATACCGCGGTTAACTCGGAGGATCGGAAGTGAACTAGTTCTATAGGTCCCTCTACAGGGAAAGTATCAATTTGAGTGCTAGGTATTGAATCTGATCGTCCAAGTACTGGTTCTTGATTTATTTCTTCCATTAGTTTGGAACTTGATATACCTTAACTATTGCGACCCAGATTGGGTTTCCGCCCGTGATTAGCCTTTTTGCGTCGCGCATTGGCTCTCTTTTTTGACGTTCGCTTTGACATGTTTAAAGATGCTAACGGCTTAATGACGGATCTACATGTTTTTTCTTGTGTTTCTGGTGGCTATTGCTTCAACTGCCGTAGCCTTACGTTGCTGGAAGAACGAATCATTTCAGACAGGAGTATGAAGTGGAAAGATTTGGATTTGTGGGCTTGCCTAATGCTGGGAAGTCTTCTTTATATAATGCATTAGCTGGTGGGGGAGCTTTAGCCGCTCCGTATGCATTTGCAACAACAGATCCAAATATTGGGGTAGCGAAAGTTCCAGACGATCGTTTGGATCAACTTGGAGAAATGAGCAATTCTGAAAAAGTCATTCCAGCAAGTGTGCAATTTGCAGACATAGGTGGGTTAGTTGAAGGAGCGGCATCTGGAGAAGGGCTTGGAAATAAATTTCTTGCTGGAATCCGTGAGGTTGATGCGATTGTTTTTGTCCTTAGAGCATTTCAAGACACAGATGTTCCCGGACCAACAGATCCTTTAGAGCATCTTCGAATCGTTGAAGTGGAGTTAGCTCTTGCAGATTTAGAAACTGTAGAACGACAACTGGAAAAGCACAGGAAGTCTATGAAAAGCGATAAAACGTTGGGGGAAACGGTCGCATTGTTAGAGAGAGTCGAAGAAGCACTTTCAGAAGGTAAACCTATTAACAGAACCAACTTCACATATAAAGAACGTCAAGAGTTGCAACCATTTTTTTTGCTAACAAATAAACCGGCGTTGGCGATAGTCAACTTAGATGAAGACCAAGTATCAGAATCTGAAGATGTTTTGAAGCCTATTAAAGACGAATTTAATGATTCAATTGATGTCATAGGTATGTGTATTCAACTTGAAGCCGAGGCAGCGTTGTTGCCTGCTGATCAACGTGGAGAGTTGCTTGAAGGGCTTGGTTTAGGCAAAGGCGCTCTGCCACGCTTTGTTAGATCGGCTTACCATCAACTCGGGCTTCGTACTTTTTTTACAACAGGAGAAAAAGAAACGCGGGCATGGACATTTCGATCTGGTTCCTCGGCTCCAGAGTGCGCAGGACGAATACACACAGACTTTGAACGTGGGTTTATTAGAGCAGAAACAATTCGGTGGGATCATTTACTTGAATTTGGATCCTATGTAAAAGCGAGAGAAGCTGGGGCTGTTCGATCAGAAGGAAAGGACTACTGTCCACAAGATGGTGACGTTTTGGAGTTCAGATTCAATGTCTGATCTACAATCTAATTTATGCCTTGGCTACTACTTGAAGAAAAAGTTTTAAGTTCTATAACTACACCTAAACAGTCGCATCATTTAGGTCAGATAACTGACGAAGAGAATGCAACCGAAGGGGCTGAGTTAGTTATGTCAGCAAAACTTGTTCATACTTTTAGAAAGGTCAGCCAAATGGATGCCATTTTCCTTGATGAAAGTTTCAAAATTTTAAAGATAAAAACCTTGACATCGTCGTGCATCAAATTCTCCCCGTTAAAGACGAAAGCAATAATCAAAACAAGAAAAGGGAACGCTAGTCGATGGGGTATTCAAGTGGGCGACCTCTTAGAGGTTCGATCATGAAAGTAACTCTCACTTTAATAGCTACTCCAATCGGGAATTTGTCAGATCTCTCTCCGCGAGCAGTAAAAACCCTAGAAGAATCTGACGTGGTGGCGTGCGAAGACACACGCCGTACAGGTTTACTTCTCCAACACTTTGGAATCACAGGAACAAGGATGCTGCGTGTGGATTCTCATACCGAAGACAAAGCATCAGCAGAAATAATTAACTGCCTTTCTGAAGGGCTCTCAGTATCGATGGTTACTGACGCAGGAATGCCGAGTGTCTCTGATCCGGGAGAACGATTAGTTAAAAAAGTAATTGAATCTGGCTATCAGGTAACGGTTGTTCCTGGCCCGACTGCACCAATTTCGGCTTTGGTAGTTAGTGGGTTCTCAACTCAACGATGGTGCATGGAAGGGTTTTTACCAAGAAAAGGAGAAAGCCGATCTAAGAGAATCAAAGAAGTAGCGGATGAGGATCGAACAGTCATATTATTCGAATCACCAAATCGGCTTGCATCTACATTGGAAGATTTACGTAAAGAGTGTGGCAACACTCGGCAAGTAGCCATAGTTAGAGAACTCACCAAACTGCATGAAGAGATCTTCAGAGGATCTTTAGAGGAGGCATTGCTATGGTCGAAAAAAACCATAAAAGGTGAGATTGTGGTCGTACTTGAAGCTGATACTTCAACTCCAGAGATAGAAGATGAACACCTCGAATCTGTTCTCAGGGAAATACTCAAAAATGGGGCATCAACTAAAGATGCGGCAGAAGAAGCATCTCGAAGACTGAATGTAAGTCGCCGTCGCGCTTATTCAACAGCCCTAGACTTAAGAGCGGAGTAGTCTCAAAGTTATGGATAATTCAAATACTCCTATTCTCGTTGCCGTAGCTTGGCCTTATGCTTCTGGTTCACGTCATCTTGGTCATCTCGCTGGCGCTTATCTTCCCGCCGATATTTTTGCTCGCTACCAGCGCTTGAAAGGAAATCGGGTGTTGATGGTCAGCGGATCTGACGTTCATGGCACTCCAATAACGGTTAGAGCAGAAGCTGAAGGGGTTACTCCTTCAGAAATTGCTGATAAATATCATGCAGAATTTGTAGCCAACTGGGAGAGGCTCGACATTAGTTGGGACTGTTACACCTCTACTGGAACAAGCAACCATAAAGAAGTAGTACAAGAACTGTTTATGAACCTCCTAGACAAAGGTCATATCGATAAAAGAGAAAGTGAACAGTACTTTGATCAAGAAGCAAACAGGTTCTTGCCCGATCGTTACATCGAAGGAGTTTGCCCACATTGCGAGTATCTCGAAGCCCGCGGAGATCAATGTGAGAACTGTGGTCGAACCTTAGATCCGCAGGAACTAGTTAATCCTCGTTCGAAAATTTCCGGGTCAGTTCCAGAGTTGCGTTCCACTGAACATTTTTATTTACGTCTCTCCGATTTTGAAAGATCTTTAGAGCAATGGCTTTCAACGAGAGAAGGGTGGAGAAAACATGTGCTTAATTTCTCTAAAGGCTGGATCGAGGAAGGACTCCAAGATCGGGCGATCACTCGTGATCTAGATTGGGGAATTGAAATCCCAGTTGATGATCTAGGCGAGGGGAAACGAATCTATGTTTGGTTTGAAGCTGTAATTGGCTACTTATCTGCTGCAAAAGAATGGGCAGCTCAACAAGGAAAACCAGAATCTTGGAAAGAGTGGTGGGAGAATGAAGAAGCACAAAGTTTCTATTTCATTGGTAAAGACAACATACCTTTCCATACCATTATCTGGCCAGGCATGCTCATAGGCAATGGAGGACTTAATCTTCCTACCGATGTTCCGGCAAACCAATACGTGACTTTCAAAGGAGGCAAAGCATCAGCTAGTCGTGGAGTTGGACTAACCATAGGAGAAGGTCTAGAACTGTTTGAACCAGATGCTCTTCGCTACGCGCTAGCAGCCAACCTCCCCGAACAAAGTGACACCGACCTTTCAATAGAAGAGATTGTTCGACGAATAAATGAAGAACTGGTAGCAACTTGGGGCAATTTAGTAAATCGGGTCCTTTCTATGGTAAATAAAACTTGTGAAGGCCAGGTGCCTCCCTCTGGAGACAGAAACGATGAAGACAATAAGGTTTTATCTGATGTGGATGCAATGTTGGCAAGAGTTTCAAAGCACCTAGAGAAAGTCGAAATTCGAGCTGCACTGCGAGCAGCTATGGATGGAGCTGCAGCCGTGAATGCTTATTTAAATGCCACTGAACCTTGGAGAGTGGCGAAAGAAGATCTTGATCGAGCAAAGACAATACTCAGCACAGCTTTAGAGGCAATAAATGGAGTTCGAGTAGCATTGGCTCCATATCTTCCTTTTTCCACGGCGACTCTTGAGGAGATTCTCGGCCCGGTCAGTAGTTGGCAAAGAAGCCAAATCACTCCTGGAACACTGATTCCTAAACCCACACCGTTGTTTGCCAAAATTGAAGCACAAAATGACTAAAGAGGTGAACGGTATTCAATGGTTTGATAATCATTGCCACCTTGGTGAAGACGCAGAATCTGTCATTGAGAGCGCTCGTTCTGCAGGTGTTACGAGAATGGTGACGGTAGGGACAGACCTATCGGAGAGCAAAGTAGCGATAAAAATTGCGGAAAATTTCGAAAATGTTTGGGCGACAGCAGGAGTTCATCCTCATGAAGCTACCCAAGGGACACATGGACTAGATGAACTCCTTGATTTACCTCAAGTAGTCGCGGTAGGAGAAGCCGGACTTGATTTTCATTATGACCATTCACCGCGAAGCACACAAAGCGAAGTTTTTAAAGAACAAATCGGATTAGCTAATGAAAAATCAATGCCGCTCGTGATACATACGAGAGAGGCTTGGGAAGAAACTTTTTCTCTATTAGACGCTGAAGGAACCCCAGAACGCACAGTATTTCATTGCTTTACAGGAGGCCCTACAGAGTTAGAATCTTGCCTATCTCGCAATGCTTTGGTTTCTTTTAGCGGGATAGCTACTTTTCCCACAGCTTTAGAAATACGTGCTGCAGTGGAAAAATGTCCTCTTAATCAATTACTAGTAGAAACTGATTCCCCGTACCTTGCCCCTGTTCCTCTCAGAGGTCAAATAAATGAACCGGCAAATATTATTCATACGGGCAGAGTGATAGCAGAAATCAAAGGCCTCACTGAAGAAAAAGTAGCTCAAGTTACTACCCGAAACGCAGAAATATTTTATGGACTTAATAAAATCAACTAAAAGCAAACGAAATTCGCGCTAAAAGTAGTCGTCCTCGCGCGGTAATTTATTTGTATTTGTTTTTTCTCCCAATACTCCATAAATTTTGTTCGGCTATAGCATTAAAAAATTGCTATCAGAGGGGAAAGGGATGGAGCTCTGGAAGCCGATACCACCATCGAAAGGTGGCGAGTAGTGGTAGTGGCGGTAGCCACCATCGCTGCGTTGCCGCTTCTCGTATTAGAAAATCCAAACTCTTTTGGCTCTGTGACTTCGTTTGCTGGAGCTACTGAAACCTCGCTGGTTATAACAACAGCAAGTGTTGGCGCGCCTACAATGTCAGAACTCTCCGTAACGAATTTTTCAACGCCGGAGGAGCAAAGTGATCTATCTAGTCAGATGGATGAAACTTTAGCGGTGATGATGCTCGCAGAAGCAAAAGCTCAGAAAATCTTAAAAGACGCAGTTGCTGCTAAAGAGAAAAAAGCACTCTCGATTCTTGAAACAGCAGAAGTAGTTTCAGAAGAACGAGCTGAAGAACTTGAAAATGCAAGGATTGAATATGTAGAGTCTCAGGGCTCGGCTTCCCCGACAACTCTGCCGCCTTATATCCCTCCAGCTCCTAACGGCCCAACAGAAGAGCATTGGCATGATTTGCGCCGCTGTGAATCAACGAATAACTACCTAGCAGTCAGTCCTTCGGGGACTTATCGCGGGGCCTATCAATTTAGTCAAGCTACATGGGATTTCATTGCAGGAGTTCCAGATCACGGTGAAGTCCATCATTTACTGGGCGTAGATCCAATTAATGCTTCGCCTGTTGAACAAGACCTGATGGCATTAACCCTTTACAACTACTGGGGTAGAGGCCAGTGGCCTGAGTGCGGCCGCTTTTTGCCCTAACTTTTAGATATGACCCTTACTCGGACCGAAGTCCGGGATCTCCTTGATCGATATCAGATAAGCCCTAAACGTTCGCTGGGTCAAAATTTTGTTGTAGAGCCGAACACTGTTAGGCGAATTGCCGAGTTGGCTGAAATAGAAACGGGCGATCAAGTCTTAGAAATAGGACCAGGAGTGGGTTCTTTGACATTGGCTCTTTTAGATCAAGGAGCACAAGTAACAGTCATTGAAATCGATGACAAACTTATTGAAGTCTTAAAGGAAGTAACTGCAGACAAGCAGGTAAAGATCCTTCATGAAGATGCTATGAATTTCGAGTTTGACAATCATTTCGCTAGCGGAAAATGGAAACTAGTGGCCAATCTTCCCTACAACATTTCTGTTCCTTTAATTTGCAATATTTTAGACACGACTCCATCTATCAACGAGATGCTGGTTATGGTCCAGAGCGAAGTCGCTGACCGCCTTGTTGCTAGCCCCGGAACAAAAACTTACGGTTTCCCATCTGTGAAAATTTCTTTTTACGCAGAAGCATCTGTGGTTAGCCGTGTTCCACCTTCTGTATTTTTACCGCGACCAAGAGTTGATTCAGCAATAGTCAAAATTAAAAGACATTCACGCATAACAAATGAAGTTAATAAAGAAATTCTGTTCTCTTTGGTAAGAGCAGGGTTCGCTCACCGACGTAAAACATTACGCCGCTCTTTAGGTGTCATGGTCACAGAAGAAGAATTCAAAAAATCTAATATCAATTCGAAAGCAAGAGCGGAAGAATTAAATATTGATGAATGGATAGGTTTAGCAAGGGAGGTCCAATCATGAAAACTGAACTGGTATCTCCAGCAAAACTGACTCTTTCTCTCAAGATCACCGGAAAAAGAGAAGATGGTTACCATTTTATTGAAGCTGAAATGGTGAGCTTGGATCTTTCGGATCGAATAGTTATCTCAGACGGAGATGGACTTCAGATCGAAGGTCTAACGATTGGATTTGATGTAGATCCGGACCGTAACAACTTAGTTACACAAGCCATGGAATTAATTAATAGAAAAGCATGGATCCATATAGAAAAAAGGATTCCTGCAGGTGCCGGTTTGGGTGGAGGGTCAACTAATGCGGCAGCGATACTTCGATGGGCTGGCTACACAGACCTTGTTCAGGCTTCATCTATAGGAGCTGATGTCTCTTATTGCCTAGTAGGGGGGAGAGCCAGAGTTTCAGGAATTGGTGAAGTGGTAGAACCGTTACCTTTCGTAGAAAGAACTTTTACTTTACTCACACCACCATTTGGAGTCTCAACACCTGCTATTTATCAACACTGGGATGATATGGGAGGACCTAGAGGTGATAACGGTAATGACCTCGAATCAGCTCTTCTTAGTTATATGCCAGAGATTGTTCAATATAAAGATCGGTTAGGAGAAATATCTGGGAAAACTCCTCAACTAGCTGGATCCGGTTCAACGTGGTTTGTTGAAGGGGAGTTCCCTAAAGAAGACTGTCGAGTAGTAAAAACTGTTCCAGCAAGTCTGTTTGATAAGTGAAGACTCCGGTGATGTTTTATAGGAGAAGAAGTGGATAAGAATTTAGTGCAAAGTAATTCAAGATTTTTATGTGATGATTTGCCACCGGTGGGTCCGTTAGCTTTAGGCCTCTGGCGATACACCACGCCTGATATCGGTCATGCAACAAATCTTCTTAAAACAGCAATAGATCTAGGTATGAATTTGGTAGATAACGCAGATGTTTACGGCCTTGACTGGGGTGGGAAAGGGTTTGGAACATGCGAGGAACTTCTGGGGCATGTGCTTTCTGAAAGTCCTGAATTGCGAGATCAAATAGTTTTAGCAACCAAGGGAGGGATACAGCCGCCTGTTCCGTATAACTCGAGCAGCGACTACCTTCGAGGAGCTTGTGAAGACTCTCTTCGACGTATGAACGTAGAAAAGATTGACCTATATCAAATACATCGCCCTGACATGTATACCCATCCAGCAGAAGTTGCGTCAACACTTGACAGCCTTGTAGAGGAAGGAAAGGTGGTTGCTCTCGGTGTTTCAAATCACTCACCTAGTCAAATAAAAGCATTACAGGAGCATTTAAGGAATCCTCTTATCACTATTCAACCTGAGTTCTCAGCAGCGCATTTAAACCCTTTACGCGATGGACTTCTTGATTTAGCAGCAGAAAGAGATCTCGTCCCATTGGCATGGAGTCCACTTGCCGGAGGAAGTCTCGCCACTGGGGAAGGCATCTCAGCAGAACTTGTTGCAGTTTTAGATGACCTAGCAAATCGCGAATCAGTTGATCGGGCAACTATCGCAATCGCATTTGTTTTATCTCATCCGACTTCACCGATTGCGCTACTTGGAACCCAAACGATTGAACGGTTAGAAAAACTCTCAGAAGCACTCAAGGTGTCATTGACAAGAAGTGACGTGTACCAAATTATTCAAGCTTCAGAGGGCGTCCCTCTTCCATGACCGAAATTGTTCGATACGGAGTAATCGGCACAGGATTGATGGGGATTGAGCATATTCACAATCTCTTGGCTCTCCCAGGAGCAGAAGTTGTTGCCGTGGCAGATCCTGATCAAAATTCTTTGAATCACGCTAAATCAATAGTGCATCCACAAACCGAGGCATTTCAGGATCATAGAGAATTACTAGAGCATGGAAAATGTGACGCTCTCGTGGTAGCCACACCAAACATGACTCACACTGAAATACTCTTAGAAATACTAGAGACTGGGTTACCTGCTTTGGTGGAAAAACCATTGTGCACCACTGTTTCGGATTGCGAAAAAGTTATAGAGAAAGCAAACGGTCAATCTAAAATCTGGGTGGGTCTTGAGTACAGATATATGCCTGCTATTGCAGAACTAATTAGACAGGTTGCCGCAGGAAGAACTGGCTCAGTCAATATGGTCGCGATACGAGAACACAGATTTCCTTTTCTCAAAAAAGTAGGAGACTGGAACCGCTTCAATGAAAATACCGGAGGAACGCTGGTTGAGAAATGCTGTCATTTCTTTGACCTGATGCGTTTAATTTCTGGATCAAATCCAATCCGAGTATTTGCCTCTGGCAGCCAAGACGTCAATCACCTTGACGAGAGTTACGACGGACGTGTCCCAGATGTGCTTGACAACGCCTATGTGATTGCCGACTTCGAGTCGGGAGCTCGTGGGATGTTAGATCTCTGTATGTTCGCAGAAGCATCTCACAATCAAGAAGAAATCTCTGTTATTGGATCTTCAGGAAAAATTGAAGCACTAGTCCCCGAATCCTTGGTACGAACAGGCATAAGAGGAGAACACAGTCTCGGAAATATAGATACACAGATTGCATCTAATTCCGACATTCCTTATGAAGGGCATCATTATGGTTCCTCATATATAGAACATGAACGTTTCCTGAAATCTGTCCTAGAAGACTCTCCTCCAGAAAGTTCGCTAGAAGATGGATTGTGGTCAGTGGCCATGGGGGTAGCGGCCCATCGGTCCATTGATGAAGAAAGACCAATAGGGCTAGAAGAAGTCATGAGAAGTTAAATGTCTACTGATGTCTCTTTAGAAATATCTTGGTTTGCGGCCCTTTGCGACGACGATTACGAATTTCTTGGCGTGCCAGACCCATTACTACAAAGTTCATGGGAACATTGCAAAAAGATCGTACTCAAAGCTGAGGAACAAGGATTCGACAATATTTTGCTTCCGTCGGGTTATCAATTAGGGATTGATGGCACAAGTTTCGCTGCAGCTATAGCAAGCCAAACCAAAAAAATCAGACTGCTACTTGCTGTGCGCACTGGAGAAGTTTGGGCCCCACAGCTAGCTCGTCAAATAGCCACTATTGATCAGATATCTAATGGCCGTTTAGACATAAACATCATTTCTAGTGACTTACCAGGCGAGAAAATGGATTCAGAAGAAAGGTATGAACGCACCACCGAATACATGCAAGTCTTACGGCAACTTCTTGATGGTCAAGACATCAACTATCAAAGAGAGTTTATAAAATTACAAATTTCTCCTCCCCGCATCAGGACTACTTCCGGCAGTTGTCCAACTTATTATTTTGGAGGATTTTCTGAAAATGCAAAGGAAGTGGCGGCGGCCGAAGCGGATGTGTTTCTTACTTGGCCGGACACTGTCTCAGAGGTTGAAAAGGCAATAAAGGAAATGACAGACCGCTCAGCAAAGAAGGGGAGAACTCTGAAATACGGTCTCCGAAGCCATGTCATTGTAAGAGAAACAGAAGCAGAGGCCCGTGAAGCCGCTGTTCAACTTGTGAGCAAACTTGATGATGAAGTTGGAGCAGAGATACGCAACCGTTCGTTAGATGCAAGTTCGGTTGGAGTAAACAGACAAATAGAACTGCGTCAAAGTTCAGGTCAAGACGGTTTCGCAGAAGAAGGGCTTTGGACAGGGATTGGGAGAGCCCGTAGCGGAGCAGGTGCAGCAATAGTTGGGGACCCCGACCAAGTCGTGAGAAAAATTAGGGAATATCAACAAATCGGAATTGAAGCATTCATATTTTCTGGATATCCCCATATAGAGGAATGTGAAAGATTTGGGCAACTCGTGTTACCCCATCTAGATCATCACCCTCTTACTCAAAGTTAAGAAGAGCTAGAACCGAGAAGTTATTTACCGCGTTGACGCTGAGCACGAGTGCGCTTAAGCATCTTGCGATGCTTTTTCTTCCGCATACGTTTACGTCTTTTTTTGATTAAAGATCCCATACCGGCGGATACCGTATCGTGCAAAGAAGCAGAATTTGCACAAATTGAAGAGTAAATTAATAAAACACTCCGTGATTGGTTATTGAAGCGGTACGCTTCAGAGCCAGAATGGCCGGTAGTTCAACTGGCAGAACGCTGGGTTTTGGACCCAGAGGTTGGAGGTTCGATCCCTCCCCGGCCAGCTAATATTTGAATAACAACTCAAAGTAAAAAGCACTTCCGAAACACGGAAGTGCTTTTTACTTCATGGAAGTAGATAGATTTCACCAGACCCTTCCCTGAGTCGTCATGTGCTCGATCGTTTACTCGGTCATAAGTGTTTCAAGTTCATCTTCAGATAACATTTCCATGCACTGAAACATCCCTATAAGGAATTTCGTGTCATCTTCGGCAATATCGGGTCCTTCGTCATCCATTACAGCGAGCATTTCTTCCCATGACAGGCCAGCAGCATCTTTCATAAGGTCAAGGGCGCAGTCAAGAAATTCTTTATTAGTCATGCCATCTTCGGCGGCTAACTCATAATACAATTCTCTTACTGTGTCTTCAGCGCTGCTACTACCACAAGAGAGTAATACGGCAACTAGAAGTAAGGACATAAAAACTTTGACAATTTTCATCGAGTTCTCCTGCTATAGATGGTGAGCGAAATTTAACACAGTTTCATTTTCTTTTACTTTTAAGAAATTAAAAGGAATTAACCTTTTTACTTCCTCACTCATGTATAAGACAGTGCGCCTGCGAAGTGCTTTTTGCTTTTAGGTCAGACAGCCAAAAGCTGGTTTGAGGGTATTTTCGCAGTACGTGTATTCAGTGGCGTCGTCAAACCAGGGTTCTATGACGAGGTTTGAGTAGGTGTAATCGTAGGTGCAGCCGTTGCGGTAGAACAGGTCGATGTCTTCATGATCGACGTATTGATTAGTTCCGTAATCGAAGTACCAGAAGTTGTAGTACATGGAACATTCAGCGTCCCAACGGTAACCACATTCTTCTGCAGTTGCTGTGTCGCCTTCAGCTAAACCGCCGTCGTTTAGTTCTGTCCCAAAGAGGTATTGAATCTGTTCGCCTATTTCTTCGAGAGTGGCAATGTCAGTTAAAGCGTCGCAGCGTTCGGTGTAGTCAAGAAAGAATTCGTCGCTCATGCGCCATTGAGAACCATCTTCGGAAAGTTCCCACATGTCAACCCATTCACCTAAAACAGTGTCGTAGGTGAACCCTGTCGAGAGCATTGGGAGCCAGTAACGAGAAGGAAGGTCTATGCCAGGGGCGATGAGTTCCTCATCCACGTAACGATCTTTTCCGTAATCCCAAGCCCAAAACCAGTAATGCTCTCCGGTTTCTTCGTCCAAACGCATACCACAGTTTTCAATCAACGCAAAACACACTGCTTGTGGTTCAACGATGAACTCGGCTTTAGTTATCCATTCGGAACCATCTTCAGACAATTCCCAAAGATCTACATATGTTCCTACCGAAGAATCCCAGCCATAACCGCATTCTGGTAACAATGCTTCACAGCGAGCGAGAGGGTCCAGATCTACAGAAGTAGTAGGTGGGATGAATGTTGTGGACGTCAACGTTGTAGTTGTTTCGTTACCGGAGATAGAAGCAGTCTCAGATGTCGAGGTGGATGAGCATGACAACGTGAACGCTAATAAAAGAATTGTTAAGAATTGTATTGGAGATTTTCTCACTGCTTTTCTTTCTTGTACTAGATATTAATATTTTGACGTTCAGGAAGTTCTGTTAGTTCCCAAAGATAAATAAAAGCTTTTTCTAGTGATGCTTCTTGTCCCAAAATGGTCCATGATGAGTTTATGGCGGAACTGGAAATTTTTGATAACGGAGTTTCTATTGAACAAATCATTCCCGCGTTAGATCGAGATGGTGCAGTCATTATTCGGGACATACTGTCGACGGAAGCAACTGGTCAAATTATTGAAGATCTTTCAGAAACATTAGAGGGAAGCACCCCAGGGTCTAAAAGCGACATAGAAGATTGGGAAGTGTTTCATGGGGACAAGACAGTTCGTTTCTGTGGACTCGCAGCAAAGAGTCGAGCGTTTGTAGATCACGCTCTCTTAAATGACTATTTACTAAAAGTCTCTGACCACTATCTTCTACAAAGTGGTGCCGACTATTGGCTAAACACTGGACAGGTCATGGCAGTTGGCTCGTCAGAGCCCGCTCAGTACTTACACAGAGATGAAGATAACTGGCCAGAAGCCATGATCGATGGGCAAGAAATAACGTTTAGTTGCATGTATGCGCTTTCAGAATTTACAAAAGAAAACGGTGGGACTGTGGTGATTCCTGGATCACAAAACCTTCCGACGGGTGTGATTAGAGGATTGGAAGTTCCGGAAGAAGAAATTACATATGCAGCAATGCCAGCAGGTAGTGGAATGATCTACTCCGGCAAAGTTGTGCATGGCGCAGGTGCCAACGTCACCGAGGAAATGCGATATGGCATGCACGTAAGTTTTGTAGTGGGGTGGCTACGACCAGAAGAAGCAAGCCCATTAGTGATTGATAAAGAGATAGCTGCCACGTTGCCGTCGCGAGCTCGCCAACTTTTAGGTTGGGGTTCCTACCATTCGGTGGGTGGGGGCCGTACTTGGCTTGTCGACTTCGAGGATGCAGAACACTTATTTGATTGAACCAGAAATGCTCCTAGTCTGTAATACACAAGCCACTAGCAAAGGTAAACGACTTTAAATGGAATTGGTCACCCACAAGAATCTTTATTTAGTCGCTGGTCGAATGAGCCAGTCTTTAGCTGCGGAAATAGCAGAATTGATGGGCGAAGAACTTGGCGACCCAAATCTTGAAGATTTCGCCAATGGCGAAATACATTGCAGATTCTCTGAATCTATTCGCGGAAGCGATGTCTTTATTATTCAAACTCATTGCCAAACATCCAATTCTTCGATAAATGATGCAATTATGGAACAACTCATCATGGTGGACGCAGCGAAACGGGCTTCGGCAAAACGAATAACAGTAGTTTGCCCTCACTATGGTTACGGCCGTCAAGACCGTAAATCCACTGGACGAGAACCAATTACCGCAAAACTGGTAGCAAATCTTTTTAAAAGTGCTGGAGCCAGTCGTTTAGTGGGAGTGGATCTTCATTCAGGTCAGATCCAAGGTTTTTTTGACGGCCCGGTTGATCACCTTACGGCCATGCCAGTACTTGTAGAACGACTTAAAGGGCTAGAGGGAGAAATGTCAATAGTGTCTCCTGATGCTGGCCGAGTAAAAGTAGCTGAACGCTATGCGATGCAGCTAGGAGCTGATCTAGCCATAGTCCACAAACGTAGAAGCCATACAGCATTTAACACAGTTGAGGCAAAAGAAGTAGTTGGAGATGTTGATGGAAGAACTTGTGTAATTGTTGATGACATGATTGATACAGCTGGAACTATTTGTGCGGCAGCAGAACAACTGAAAGAAAAAGGCGCAGAACGGGTGATCGCTGCCACTACTCATGGAGTATTTTCTGGACCAGCAATGGAACGCCTAGCCGAGTCACCAATAGAGAAAGTACTTGTCACTAACACGTTGCCAATGCCCGACGATTACGACAATGAACTAATTGAGGTTCTGTCAATAGCCCCGCTGGTAGCAGAAGCTTTACAAGCAGTATTCCAAGATTCTTCAGTAAGTGAAATCTTCGGTGGAGACCATCTGTCTTAGTAAAGATTCAGGACCGGAAAGGCACAATTCGTCGCTAGAATCGTTCTTCGATCTTAATACAAATAGATAAAGATCTATTCAAAACAATAGTTTTGTATATAACTAAGAAAGTTTTTCAATGAAAGAGATTGTGCTTGCAGCAGATACGGGTCGAAACTCCGGCACACGACCATCAAAACGGCTACGAACAACAGGAAGCATCCCAGGTGTTCTTTATGGACTTAGTCACGACTCAATACCTCTATCCGTAAAGTGGCCTGAGCTTCGACTTGCCCTTACAACAGACGCAGGGGTAAATGCTGTTATCCAACTTGAAGTAGATGGACAGCGCCATATGAGCATCGTGAAAGACATTCAACGTCATCCAGTAAAAAGAAATGTCATACATATTGATTTCCTACGCATTGATCCGAACCAAAAAGTGACCGTGGATGTTCCAGTTGTAATGATTGGTGAAGCCTTAGAAGTTACACAGGCCAACGGAATGGTTGACCAAAACCTCTTCTCTTTAACTGTTGACGCTCCTCCTATGTCTATTCCAAATGAACTTGAAGTCGATATTTCAAATTTGACGGTCGGCGACTCGGTTCGGGTTGAAGATATTGGACTACCTGAAGGTGTTACCACGGAGACTGATCCTGAAGAAACTGTCGCTGTCGGAATGATTACTCGATCCACACTTGAAGCAATAGCGGCTGAAGAAGCTGCTGCGGCTGAAGCCGAAGAAGGCGTAGAGGGTCAAGAAACTGGAGAAGACGTAACAGAAGCCTCCAGCGATAGTCAGGACACAGCTGAAGATTCTGAAGAGTAGTAGTTGGCAGTATTATTTAGCCTCGGTTTGGAGAGGTTGCCATGTTGAGACGCTCATCTAAAAAAGATTTATTTGAATCCAACAAATTCTTGGTGGTTGGTTTAGGTAACCCTGGTAAAGATTATGACGGGACTCGTCACAATGTTGGAGCAGTAGCAGTCCAAGCATTGGGAAATGCTCATGGTTCCAATCTCAAAAAAATAAGAGAGCAAGCACTCACAACTGAGATTTCAATAGATGACAAAAGAGTAATTCTGGCATTTCCACAAACTTTCATGAATAATTCTGGACAGTCTGTCTCTGCATTGATGCGAAAAAATGGGATCAAAAATTCAGAAAATTTGATAGTCATACATGACGAAATGGATATTCCTGCTGGTGATTTACGGATCAAATTCGGTGGAGGATTAGCCGGACACAATGGACTCAAATCAATAACCGCGCATTTGAAGACACAAGATTATCTCCGTTTAAGAATCGGTATAGGTAAACCTTCTAATAAAAGCAACGGAGCTAACTACGTATTAAATCGACCAAATAAAGAAGAACAAGAAAAAATTTCAATCGTTATTCAGGAAGCAACTGATGCCGTTGAAGCCATTATTAGCGAAGGCATTGACGTTGCTATGGCCAGATTCAACAATCGTTCGTGATCCTTAATTCGCTACTAGAGCGCCTCGAAGAAGAAAAAGCTTTAGATGGACTTTTTGGAAGGCGAAGTGCAACTCTGGCTGTTGCCGAACCAGCTCGCGCGATTGTTTTAGCATCTCTTATAGAGCGGGCGGAGCGTCGACCCGTAGTGATTGCAGTACCAACAGGTTCAGAGGCTGAACGCTTAAGTAATGATTTAAAAAACTTTCTTAACCCATCTGAAGTAGTTCTTTTTCCGGCGTGGGAGACCCTTCCTTTTGAAAGAGTCAGTCCAGCAATAGAAACGATGGGTCGAAGAATGCAGATACTGCATCAACTGGCTGATCCTGAGACTTACCCAAAAGTAGTTATTGCTTCAGGAAAAGCTTTAGTTCAGCAGGTGGGACCGTATTCGAAGAAACGAAAACCTATATGTTTAAGCCTCAATGATGACATTGACCAAACCAATATTATTTCTACTCTTGTTTCTGTTGGATACAGAAGAGAGTATCAAGTTGAGCATCGGGGAGAGTTTGCGGTTCGAGGCTCAATAGTTGATATTTGGCCCTCAACATCTGAGACTCCGGTTCGAATAGATCTATGGGGAGATGAGATAGAGAGAATGACAGAGTTCAGCGTAGCTACCCAACGTTCAACTCTTGATCATAAAGAAGTTGAAATTTTTCCTTGTAGAGAACTTCTTCCTACGGAAGAAGTAAAAAGTAGAGCACAAGAATTAATAGCGGAGCAACCTTGGGGCCGGGAACAATGGGAACGTTTAACAAACGGTGAACTCTTTGACGGTATGGAATCCTGGTTACCTTGGCTTATTCCTCAAGAGCAAGTTCTTTTCGACTTCATAGGAGACGATGGACTTGTAGTAGTGGTTGAACCACGAAGACTTAGAGACAGAATTTCAGACCTTCGTGCTGAAGAAGCAGATCTTGTTTCAGTGCTTGCAGATACTTGGGGCGCAGAAAACAATGAATTCCCTCGGCTCCATACGGAATGGGAAAGGCTTCTAGAACATACCGACTCGCCACTGTGGTCTATAGATGCCACTCCTGAAGGGCCTGAGTCATCAATGGTTCCAGCCCATGGGTGGAACCGTTCAGGACCAGGTGAGAAAAGTGTTGTTCAAGCGTTGTCAAATCTTCTTTCAGACGGTTACCAAGTTCTACTTGTCGCAGATGGGGATGGAACAGCTAACCGGTTAGCTGAAAATCTGACAAAAGAAGGTATCGAATTACAGCGATCAAGCGAACCACCAAATTTCTCAAACCCGCTCGGTCAAATAATCGTTGGATCGTTAGAGCGAGGCTTTGTGCTGACAAATTCTCGCCTTGCAGTTATCACGGAAGCAGAATTGACTGGAAGACGGCGAACACATCGTCCAAGAGGACCCAGACGTAAAGCCGCAGTAAGAGTATTTGAAGATTTGAATCCTGGAGATTTCGTCGTCCATGAATTCCATGGAGTTGCAAAATTCTCGGGTCTCGTAACTCGAACTTTGGGCGGTGTGGAACGTGATTATCTTCTTTTGGAGTATCGCGGCGACGATCGTCTTTACTTACCTACAGATCAGATTGACTCAATACGCCCTTACACCGGAGGAGACTCACCGACGCTTAGTCGCATGGGAGGAGCTGACTGGGAACGATCTCGAGCACGAGTTCGCTCTGCAGTATCTGAAATAGCTCAAGAGTTGGTTCTTCTTTATCAAAAACGCATTACGACGAAAGGTCATTCATTTGGAGTAGATACTCCTTGGCAACAAGAAATGGAACAGTCGTTTCCTTTTCAAGAAACTCCAGATCAGATCTCAGCAATTAAGAACGTCAAAGAAGATATGGAAAACTCCTCACCAATGGATCGCCTTGTCTGCGGAGATGTTGGATTTGGAAAAACTGAAATAGCGGTCAGAGCGGTCTTTAAAGCAGTGCAAGACGGTCAACAAACTGCGATTCTGGTGCCTACAACTCTTTTAGCTCAACAACATGGACAAACGTTCGCCGACCGGTTTGCTCCGTATCCGATAAGAGTTGAAGTATTAAGTCGATTCCTTACCGCTGCCGAATCCCGAAGAGTAATTAGAGACATTGCAGATGGGACTGTTGATGTCGTGATAGGCACTCACCGTTTGTTATCGAGTGACGTGGAATTCAAAAAATTAGGGCTTCTTGTCGTGGATGAGGAGCAGCGCTTCGGAGTCACACATAAAGAAGCAATAAAACAAATAAAAAATAATGTGGACGTCTTAACCCTGACAGCGACCCCTATTCCAAGAACATTGGAAATGTCACTAACAGGAATACGAGATCTCAGCTTACTTAACACTCCACCAGCTGACCGTCAACCAATACTCACTTACGTCGGTGAATATGACGAGAGAGCAGCGGTGGAGGCTATTCGAAGAGAACTTTTAAGAGAAGGGCAAGTCTTTTTTGTTCACAACCGGGTAGCAGACATAGAACAAGTTGCTGGAGGATTAAAAGAACTTGTACCTGAAGCACGTATTGCTGTCGCTCATGGTCAAATGGATGAAGCGATATTAGAATCTGTGGTTCTTGATTTTTGGGAAGGCTCTTACGACGTTCTAGTTTGCACAACAATTATTGAGTCAGGTATTGATATGCCGACGGTTAACACTCTTGTGGTAGATCGAGCAGATCTACTTGGATTAGGTCAGATGCATCAGTTAAGAGGACGTGTGGGACGAGCAGGTCAGCGTGCGTATGCCTACTTATTTACCCCTGTAGACAGATCTCTTTCAGAAGAGGCGTATGAAAGGCTCAGAACCATTGGAGAGACAACAGAACTAGGGTCCGGGTTTCGAATAGCTATGCGGGACTTAGAAATAAGGGGTGCTGGGAATATCTTAGGTACAGGACAAAGTGGCCATATCGCCGCAGTTGGGTATGACTTATATTGTCAGATGGTTACAGAGGCTGTAGCTGAACTTACTGGGAACGTCCCTGAGAAACCCTTAGAAATACGTGTTGAGATACCTGTTGATGCTCATTTACCAAAAGACTATGTTTCAAGGAGTGATCTTCGCCTTGAGGCATATCGTCGTTTAGCGTCTGCCGGAATAAAAACAGAGGCAGAAAGTGTTGATGAAGTTCAGGCTGAGTGGGAAGACCGGTATGGTCCAGTTCCAAATCCTGCTATTGCTCTTTTAGAGGTGGGGAGGTTACGTGCTTTTTGCTCTGATTTAGGGATATCTGAAGTGATTGTTTCTCGAGTGCCAGGAGGGAGAAGCAGAGGCGGGACAGAATATATGGCGAGATGTTCACCGGTAGATTTACCGCTTAGCCGCCAAGCACGTTTGCAGCGACTATTTAAAGAATCAATTTATAAATCTGAACAGAAGATTTTACATCTTCCAATGCCTGAACTTTCAGATGAAGGACTTCCAGGAGAATTAGCGGTTAAATTATTGGAAATGCTTAAAGATCTTGTTCCAGCCGCTGATTTGTCTGATTCTCCCATAACCTCCTAAGGCGATGAAAACTTTTTTCCGATTTTTACTTGTATCTATTTTGTTTGTTGTTTCTGCTTGTGGTTCATCAAGTAGAGCGATTGAAGTTGGCCGGACTTCTCTGGATAGAGAAGCTTTAAACGATTGGATTATTGAGCGCGGTTATTACGGAGAAGCTGGTGCCGTAGAAAATCTTGATGTCTCATTGGGTGTTATTCAGCAACTCATCGAGTTTGAAGCTTTAGTTGATCTCCTAGCTGATCATGAAGTAATTCCCTCTGATGAGGATCTTCAACTAGCTGAAGAACAATTATTAACAAATGGTTTCGAAACGGGTTCCCCAGTCCTGGAACGACTCAAGGTCTGGCAATCAGCTTTGAATTTGGCCAATGAGTTTGGGTCCGGGGTTCAAGCAGCCTATGAAGCGCATGCTCATTTAGCGGGACATGATTTATGCACGAGTCATATTCTTGTTTCAACTCGACAAGAAGCTGATGAATTGATTAATTCGGTTAATTCCGGAGCTGATTTTTCTGAGTTGGCGATTACATTCTCCCAGGATCCTGGCTCAGGAAGCCAAGGCGGAGGTCTTGGGTGTGTAACAACAGGAGCTTTTGTGCCGGAGTTCGAAAGAGCAGTTCTTGGTGCTCTCCAACAATTAGATGTGGTTCCTGGAGAAACTGTGATAGGCCCAGTCCAAAGCCAATTCGGGTTTCACATTATTCGTATAGATGAACTCAAACCTGTTACACCTCCAACCTTTGAAGAAGCAGGACAAAGCGCGCTTCAACAACTAGTTGAATTCGCGACCATGACCCGTTCTATTTCTCTTGATGCAAGGTATGGAAGTTGGGACTCAGTCATCGGAAAAGTGAACCCTCCTTCCGGCCCAGTCAATAATTAAATGAATGGCTGATAAACGAACAGTGTCTTTAGGTCACCTCGTGACCCTTATGGATAAGTTACGTTTAGAGTGCCCTTGGGATGCAAAACAAACTCACACGTCTCTTCGTTCTCATCTTCTAGAAGAAACTTATGAAGTCCTTGAAGCATTGGATGCAATAGACGAAGGCACAGGAGAAGGGTCAGAGCATCTGAGAGAAGAACTCGGAGACTTGTTGCTACATGTCATCTTTCATGCACGAATAGCTCAAGATCATGGACGGTTTGATCTAAAAGATATTGCAACTGAAATTACCGAAAAACTTATACATCGACACCCGCATGTATTTCCCACAGAAGGCAAAGACACAGAAGACACTGAAGATATTGAACAGATGGTTTCTACTTGGGAACAGATTAAGAAAAAAGAAAAAAACCGGTCTTCAGTTTTTGATGGAATACCAGCAGCTTTGCCTGCATTAGCAAGAGCCTCAAAGGTAGTACGCAAGTCATCAATTCTTGGCTTTAGCCCATCTTTACCGGATTTGCATTTAGAAGACAAAGAGGCTTTCGGAGAAACCCTACTTGGATTAGTCGAGTGGGCTCGACAGCATGATATAGATCCAGAGGAAGCCTTGCGGGTCGCAGTTGAACAGTATGTAACGAAGATGAGAACTCTCGAGCAAGAGAACAGCTCAGAGTTTTAAGCGCCAAGTAATCAAGGGCAAATGGACTAGTCTTAATTAAATAAGAGTGAGTTATTTGATTTGATTTTTACATTAGATAAAGCCATTAAAGATTGGTGGAATAAGAAACAATGACCAAGATACAAACAGTATTTGGACGCCAAGTACTCGACTCACGAGGTAATCCAACTGTTGAAGTAGATGTAACTCTTGTATCTGGTGTTACCGGACGTGCCATTGTTCCCAGCGGTGCTTCAACTGGAAAATTTGAAGCAGTGGAACTTAGAGATAATGCTGCGATTTGGTTAGGTAAAGGAGTCCAACAAGCAGTAGATAATGTCAACAAAGAAATCGCTCAAGCAGTAACAGGACAAGAAATAGAAGATCAAGGTCATATAGACCAGATCATGATTGATCTAGATGGAACTGACAACAAAAGACGGCTGGGGGCAAATGCGATTCTTGGAGTGTCGCTGGCGGTAGCAAAAGCTTCTGCTCTTAATCAGAGCGTTCCTCTTTATCGGCTCATCAATAGTGAAGCTCATGTTCTCCCAGTGCCAATGCTTAATGTCCTTAACGGCGGAGAGCATGCTGACAACAATATTGATTTACAAGAATTTATGTTTATGCCCGTGGGAGCAGGATCTTTTTCAGAAGCTCTTAGGTGGGGAGTGGAGTGTTATCACGTCTTAAAAAGAGTTTTAAAAAAGAGAGGCCTATCTACTGCAGTTGGAGACGAAGGCGGATTTGCTCCGAATTTGAACTCAAATGAAGAAGCCGCTCAACTACTGGTAGAAGCTATTGAAGAAGCCGGGTTTACTCCAGGTACAGATATAGCGTTGGCACTCGACGTTGCATCAACAGAATTTTTTCAAGATGAGATTTACATCTTGAAAGGAGAAGATCGCCAACTCTCACCTGAAAAAATGGTTCGATACCTCACTGATCTAACAAACAATTACCCAATTGTTTCAATAGAAGATGGAATGGCAGAAGACGACTGGGAAGGATGGGAAGGTCTAACCGCAGCGATAGGCGACCGTGTCCAGTTGGTAGGGGACGATTTATTTGTCACGAACTCTGAACGTTTACAAAGAGGAATAGATGCGGGTGTAGCGAACTCTATTTTGGTGAAGGTCAATCAGATAGGGACACTAACTGAAACACTTGAAGCAGTTGAGTTAGCTAAAAATAATGGCTATACGGCAGTTATATCTCATCGCTCAGGAGAGACAGAAGACACCACTATTGCTGATTTAGCAGTTGCAACGAATTGTGGCCAGATCAAAACTGGTGCACCGGCAAGAAGTGACCGAGTAGCCAAATACAATCAGTTGTTACGAATCGAATCAGAACTAGGCAAAGGCGCTACTTACCTTGGAGTCAATGCTTTAAATAAGAAGCATGAAGTGAATTAATGTCAGCTCGCTTTCTAGTCCCATTCGGAGCAGTAATTATTGTTGTCGGAATCACATTGGCTTTCGGCATAGACCCATTTAGCGACTGGCTTGATCAAAGATCCGACTCAACATCACTTCAATCTCAAGTCGATGAAGTGGAGAGAAGAAACAAAGAGTACGAGTTACTCATTGATGCTTTGAACACAGATGAAGAAATAGAACGAAAAGCTCGAGAAGAATATAACTTGGTTCGACCTGAAGAAGAGGCTTATGCCGTTCTACCTCCTCCTCCAGCGGTGCATCGAATCAAAGGAGTATGGCCGTTTAATAATTAGTAGTCAGTCCGGCTCGGTCCTAAGTGTCTCTTACTATTAAGATTTCTCTACAGGAGACAGATCTGATAATGAGAACCGACTCACTCAATGTCTACCTTTTGAAGGAAATTTTATGAGTATTTTAGGAAATCGAGTTCTGCGACGCGAAGATCCTACTTTTCTGACCGTTGGGGCTAAGTACACCGCTGATTTAGATTCCCCGCTGCTCACTAATGCTGCAATGGTGACCTATGTCCGTTCAACAATGGCTCACGCAAAGATATCAGTTGATGCGAGCGAGGCTAAAGATATGCCTGGAGTTCTCGCAGTATTAGTGGCAGAAGATCTCGATGGCCCAAAAATACTTGCTGGCGGTAATCCAGCTTTTCCCGAACCAATGCTAAATAGGCCAATTCTTGCTACCGATACAGTTCGTTTTGTTGGGGAGTGTGTTGCCGTCATCGTGAGTGAAACATCAGAGCAAGGAGCTGATGCAGCAGAATCAGTCTTTGTCGACTATGACCCTCTTCCTGTAGTAGCAGACATGGAAGAAGCCAGTACCGACAATGTCTTAATTTATGAAGAAGTTGGAACAAACGTAGTTTTTGATTTTTCCACAAACGGTATGGCTACTGGAACAACAGATGATTCATTTTTTTCATCATGTGAAGTAGTCGTATCCGGACGTGTAGGCCATCAACGAACAGCAGCAGCACCTCTTGAAGTACGATCAACCGCTGCGGCATGGGATGACGACAAACTAATCTTCTGGATATCCAATCAAGGACCTCAAGGTGTCAAAGGAAGTCTTGAATCTCTCTATGGAGATCAAGCCACTGGAGGAGTCCAAGTAATCATTCCTGATGTGGGGGGCGGATTTGGAGCAAAAATTTCTCCATACCCAGAAGACATACTTCTTCCATGGTTAGCTAAGCATGTGGGAAGACCTGTTCGTTGGTTTGAAACACGTACAGAAAATATGCTCGCTATGGGTCCCGGGAGAGCCCACGTGCATCAATTTACTCTTGGCGGAAGTAAAGATGGGAAACTTTCTCACTACCGTCTTGAAGTACTGGTTGACTCTGGAGCATATGCTCGACTCGGAGCTTTTCTCCCAATGTTCACGCTTCCAATGGCAGTAGGCGTATATGACATTGAGAATGTAGAAACTAATGCGATCACGGTAGTTACAAACACCACCCCTACAGAGGCTTACCGAGGAGCTGGTAGACCGGAAGCAACTTTAACAATTGAACGAGCAGTAGAACTTTGGGCTTCCGAAGCAGGGCTGGACCCTATAGCCGTGAGGCGGAAAAATTTTCTTGCAGCAGACTCTTTCCCAGCAACTACAGGTGTGGGCACGGTATATGACAGCGGCGACTATGAACGAAGCCTTGATCTCGCTCTTGAAGCAGCAGGTTATGAAGAATTAAAAAAACAGCAGCAAGAACGACGATTAGAGGGGAGTTCAAAACAACTTGGCATTGGAATCGCAACGTACGTTGAAGTAACCGCGGGTCCTGCACCAGGAGGAAGCGAGTACGGCAAAGTCGAAATCACTCCAGATGGTAGGGCAAAAGTTTACTCAGGGGCCCTATCTCATGGCCAAAGTCACATGACTACTTTCTCAATGATTGCGGCTGATCAACTTGGCATGAATATTGAAGATATCGAATTTATTCAAGGAGACACCGACGTAGTCACAGATGGTACAGGAACTTGGGGATCACGATCCACACAGTTAGGAGGATCCTCTGTCTATAAAGCTGCAGAAAGGGTAGTCGAAAGAGCTCGTTCACTAGCAGCAGATCTTCTTGAAGCAAGCGTTGATGACATAGTGCTAGATAAAACTTCTGGATCATTTCATGTAGCAGGTTCACCAGCCATCAATAAAACTTGGGCAGATATTGTTTCTACAACTGATGATCTTGCTGAAGAGACGAGGGAAAAACTTCTTTGTAGTTACCCATTTGGCACTCACGTCGCGGTGGTTGAGATAGATACAGAAACTGGCTCCGTGCGTCTAGATCGAATGATTACTTGCGATGATGCCGGGCGAATCATCAATCCGATGATTGTAGAAGGACAACGTCACGGAGGAATAGCACAAGGAGTTGCTCAAGCTCTATATGAAGAAATGATTTATGATTCTGACGGGAATCTTCAGACAACCAATTTCGCTGACTATGGATTCATTTCCATGGCTGAGCTTCCTTCATTTGAACTAGTGCCGATGGAAACTCCTAGCCCAAATAACCCACTGGGAGTAAAAGGAATAGGAGAATCAGGCGCTATTGGAGCAACACCAGCAGTACAAAGCGCTGTCCTAGATGGGCTCAGCTATTTGGGTATCAAACACCTAGACGTTCCTCTTACACCTGAGAAAGTATGGAATGCCATCCATGATGTAGAGAAAAATCAGGAAGTTTGAAATGAATGAAGTTATAGAGGCCAATGGGCTCGTGAGAACTTTCGGAGGCTTAGTAGCCGTTGATGGAATAGATCTATCTGTGTCAGAAGGCGAAGTTTTTGGATTTCTTGGACCAAATGGTGCAGGAAAATCTACTGTGGTGCGAATGCTCACTACTTTGTTAAGCCCGACGAATGGACGGGCTTTCGTCGGTGGATATGACGTCGTCAAAAATGCATCCGATGTCCGAAAAATAATTGGAGTAGCACTTCAAGATGCAGCTATTGATCCGCTGATGACCGGACGTGAACTATTAAAGCTTCAGTCAGTGCTCCATGGAATTTCACGGCCATCAGCACGTGAAAGGGGAGCAGAGTTACTTGAAAGAGTGGGTCTTTCAGCTGCTGCTGATCGTCGTGTCGGAACTTATTCTGGCGGAATGAGACGTCGCCTTGATCTGGCTCTTTCTCTCATTCATGAACCTAAAGTACTCTTCCTTGACGAACCAACAACAGGGCTTGATCCGACAAGTCGTACAGCATTATGGGAAGAAGTGAGGAGACTGAATTTTGAGTTTGGAACCACAGTATTTCTCACCACCCAATATTTAGAAGAAGCTGATGAGTTAGCTGGGCGAATAGCAATTATTGATTACGGGAAAATCGTTCGACAAGGTTCGCCTGAAGAGTTAAAAAATTCAATTGGAGCTCCAACTTTACGGATAGACATTGATCCAAAAAGTTTAGATAATGCTCAATCTGTACTCAGTGGTTTCGGTATAGACCGGCCAGCACGTGATGGGAGAGTAGCTATCGGCCTTGATGGAGGGGTAGCTAAAGTGGCTGAAGTAGTAAGTGCTTTAGATGAATCCGGAGTAGAAGTCCTTCATTTAGAGCTTGATGCTCCAAGCCTTGACGATGTTTTTGCGGAAGCCACAGGACGCCGGCTTGAAGGAGCAGAACCTTCAGAATGAACGAAAATAGATCTGGCTTTCGTTTAGCGGGAATACAAACTCTTGAACTGACTCAACGTTCACTCCAGAATGAATTCAGGCAATGGGTGGTTATTCTTCCTGGATTAATTTTCCCACTTATGATGGCAGCAGTTTATTCAAGCCAGTTCGGACGAACACTTGGTTTGCCCGGGTTTCCCAAAGTTGATTCATTTCTTGATTTCATTCTTCCTGGAAGTATTCTGCAAGCAGTCTCTTTCGGAGCAACAACTGCCGGAACCGCTCTTGCTTTGGATATAGAAGATGGATTTTTTGACCGTCTCTTGGTCTCCCCAGTGTCACGAGTTCCTATTCTCTTAGGGCGACTTGGCGGGGCGGCAGTAATAGCAGCTGGAAAAGCAGTAATTTTGATTCTTATATTTCTTGCTTGTGGAGCGAGAATAAGAAGCGGTCTAGGCGGTGTCGTTGTAGTGATCTTGATTGCCGCTCTTTTAGTTTTAGCTATAGGCGGTCTTGCTCAGTCAATGGCTATTAAAACAGGGTCTCAAGAAGCTGTAGGTGCGACTTTCCCGTTGATATTTGTAACAATTTTTATGTCATCTGCTTTTTTCCCAACCGCACTTATGGATGGTTGGTATCGAGCGTTAGCGGAAAATAATCCCATTACTTGGACCGTTGACCCTATGCGTAGATTAGTAATAGAGGGTTGGTCTACAACTGATGTACTTCAAGCATTGGGTGTTCCACTCCTGATTTCGGTAGTAACTATCTCTTTAGCTATCAGATCATTACAAGGAATGTTGAAATCAACATGAATTTAGCAGCCCTAGAGATCAAGCATTCGAGACAAGTTGCTGCTGCTATCTGTATGAGAGGCATGCGCAGAATTAAATCTCGCCCTGTCCTCATAGTTCCAACCATTGTAATGCCAGTGGTTTTAGTGATTAGTTTCACTGGAGCATTTAGTTCTCTCACTCGAATAGAGGGATATGGAACCAGTAATATCTACAACTGGATGGCTCCTTATGGAGCGCTTCAAGGAGCTGTTTTTGCAGGTTTAGGGTCGGTCGGGTCATCTGCAGATGACTTGGAACGAGGATTTTTTGACCGACTTCTTCTCACTCCGGGCAGTAGATTCCCTTTACTAGTTGGAACAGTTGGGTACAGTGCCTGTCGAGCGCTTATACCTACAACAGCAGTATTTTTATTTTCCTTAACACTAGGAATGACCGTGCCAGGAGGATTGCTGGGAGTGATTTCTCTTTATATCGCTACTTCATTCCTTTCTGTTGTTTTTTGTTTGATCGGATTAGTAATTCTTTACAAGCTGAAGACACAACGGTCATTGATGATTATGCAGGTGATAGCTTTTGGTGCTCTTTTCATATCAGTTGGTCAAGTTCCACAGTCGTTCATGGAAGGCTGGCTTAAAGTTGCAGCTCGTTATAACCCCATTACAAATGTTTTAGAGTTGTCTCGACAAGGATTTCTTGGGGATGTTGCTTGGTCCACGACTTGGCCAGGTCTTCTTGCTTTAACAATCATGACTCTTGTTTCAGGAGCTTTGGCATGGAGAGGCCTAAAAAGGTTGGCTCCATGAAAATAAGAATGCAAGTGGATACGGAACTAGAGCTTTTTTGCGGCTACAGTCAATATGTCGTTGATCCAGTTTTAGAGGGAAGAACTAGGGGGACCATATGCAGGTGACAATGATCATCAATGGTGAGACCGTTTCTCATGACGTTGAACCGCGGACTTTGCTGGTTCACTACATCAGAGAACAAGCAGCCCTCACAGGGACAAATATTGGTTGCGATTCATCTTCTTGTGGCGCTTGCACGATTCATGTCAATGGAGAGGCAGTCAAATCTTGCACGATGCTAGCGGTACAAGCAGATGGGCAAGAGGTGACAACCATTGAGGGCCTAGCGGATGGAGACACCTTACATCCGATGCAACAGGCATTTCATGAATGTCATGCTTTGCAATGCGGATATTGCACCCCAGGAATGGTCATGGCAGCAGTTTCTTTACTAGACGAGAATCCTCAAGCAAATGAAGAAGAAGTTCGAGAAGGTCTAGAAGGAAATCTTTGTCGCTGCACCGGCTACCACAATATTGTGAAAGCAGTATTGCAAGCTGGGAGCGACCAATGATCCCCGTCGCTTTTGATTACGAACGTGCGACGAGTGTAGAACAGGCATTAGGTTTATTGGCAGAACATGGAGACGAAGCTAAATTGATAGCAGGCGGCCATTCACTTCTTCCTTTGATGAAATATCGGTTAGCTGCACCTGCGGTACTAGTAGACATTGGCCGTTTAGAAGAACTTTCGTATATACGTGACGATGGAGAAGAGTTGGCCATTGGTGCGCTGACTCGGCACTGTGATGTTGAACATAGCGATCTGGTTCGTTCGCAAGTAGGCCTTTTGGCAGCGGCAACCTCAGAGGTTGGGGATCCTCAAGTAAGACATCGAGGAACGATAGGTGGCGCAATGGCGCATGGTGATCCTGCATCAGATCTTCCCGCAGCCTTAATTGCATTAAGAGGAAGCCTTATAGTCGATGGCCCCTCCGGTAAGAGACGAGTAGAGGCTGATTCATTCTTTACCGGATTTTTAGAAACTGATCTGAATGATGATGAAATGTTAGTAGAGGTTCGACTACCAAAAATGCCTAATTCCACGTGGTCATTTCAGAAATTCAACCGTCGTGCTCAAGACTGGGCGATAGTCGGTTCTGCAGTAGTAGTGGACCAAGGCATATGTGGAGTTGGTTTGGTCAACATGGATTCACGTCCAATAAGGGCAACTGCAGTTGAAGAGGCGATAAAAAATGGGAGTTCAGTTACAGAGGCATCTGAATTAGCTGCAGACGGCTGCGAACCTCCAGCAGATATCAATGCAGGGATCGATTATCGCTGTCATTTAGCGAGAGTTCTCACGCGTCGAGGATTAGAAGAGTCAGGCCGCTAAGAGTCCGATTGAAGGATAAAAGCCCATAACCTGAAGTCATGAATATCTTGAAGGCTTCCAATGTAGAAGAAGTTGTTTCCTGTCTAAGAGAGCAAGACTATTTAGCTAACGAAGGACTGGCTACAGCTATTTTTTTAGCACTCCGTTTAAAGAAACCTTTATTACTTGAAGGAGAGGCTGGTGTTGGAAAGACTGAAGTAGCTAAAGCTCTTTCCTCTTCTGTTAACAGCGAGATGATTCGGCTTCAATGCTATGAAGGTATTGATGCCTCTCAAGCGGTATATGAGTGGGATTACGCTAAGCAGTTGCTGCATCTAAGAGCTTCTGAAGCCACCGGAGCCGCCTCTGAGACAGATCTAGTTGCACTTGAAGATGAGATTTACAATGAGAGATTTTTGATTCGTCGACCTCTGATGCGGGCGCTTGAAAAAACCGGATCCCCATCCGTTTTACTCATTGATGAAGTGGATCGAGCCGATGATGAATTCGAAGCTTTCTTACTCGAAGTGTTGTCTGATTATTCGGTGACAGTTCCTGAAATAGGAACATTTAAAGCAGAAAATCCTCCACTGGTAATTATTACTTCAAACCGAACAAGAGACGTTCATGATGCGCTTAAAAGACGTTGTTTGTATCACTGGGTTGAACACCCTGGAATAGAACAAGAAGTTGAAATTCTACGAATTCGTGCACCTCATGTTTCATTATCACTAGCTCGGGACGTGGCTACGGTCGTATCTGAATTAAGAAATATGGACTTGTATAAAACTCCTGGTGTATCAGAAACGATTGATTGGGTAGAAGCTTTGATGACTGTTGGGGCCGATGAAATTGAACCTGAAGTATTTAATTCAACTTTGGGAGCGTTACTGAAGTACCGGGAAGATCAGCAACGTGTTCGAAATCGAGGTTTTGGAGATGTCCTAGCTGCTGTTCGTCAAGGATGACCGTTGTCAGTCTTTCTTGAAAGAACTATTGATAGACATTTCGTAGAGTTCGTTGATGCGCTACGCAAAGAAGGAATTTCTGTTCCTTTAGGAGCAACTCTTGAATTTGGAAAGGCATTAGTTGAGATCGGAGTAGATCGTCGTGAAAAGGTTTATTGGTCTGGTAGAGCCACGTTGGCGATACAACCTGAAGAAATACCTATTTATGATGCAGTTTTTAATCAGCATTGGTATCAAGGGATTCCCAAACTTCAAGAGGTCCCAGACCTCAAGCCTCTGACTTTACTTCTAGACGAACCTGACGAAGCTCCTGAAGACGAGGAAAAAACAGAACAAATTGCACAGGATGCTATAAATGTTCGCTATTCCCGAACAGAAGTTTTGGTTAAAAAAGATTTTGCCGAATGCTCAGATAAAGAATTAGAAGAACTATATGAAATCATGAAGCATTTACGATTGCATGGAAAAACTAAACGCAGTCGCAGGCTTCAAAAGGCTCGCGATGGAAGGTATTTAGATTTCCGACGCACAGCAAAATATGCGTTACGACTTGGAGGAGATCCAATACAGCTTTTCTTCCGAAATCCCGGAGAAAGGCCACGCCGACTCGTTCTTTTGCTAGATGTAAGTGGCTCTATGGAAACCTACGCTCGTTCGTTAATTCGTTTTGTTCACGCAGCCATTGCTGGCCGGAATCAAGTAGAAGCTTTTACACTTGGAACTCGCCTAACTCGACTTACCCGCGAATTATCAAATAGAGACCCTGATGTTGCATTAAATCGTGCAGCCAAAACTGTTCCAGATTGGTCTGGGGGTACAAGACTTGGAGAAGGCCTACGTCTATTCAATGATGAGTGGGGCATACGTGGTATGGCTAGGGGAGCGACAGTAGTAATTCTTTCTGATGGTTGGGATAGAGGAGAAACAGAAATTTTAGAAGAACAAATGGAACGTTTATCTCGCGTCTCTCATCAAATTGTTTGGGTTAATCCGTTGAAGGCAACTCCTGGGTATGAACCTTTAGCTAAAGGAATGTCAGCTGCCTTACCTTATGTGGATGAATTCTTAGATGGGCACAATCTGGACTCTTTACAAATGCTGGCAAAAGTCGTCAGCGAATAACAGTTTTCAAATAAGAAAAGTCCTAGCCTTAAGTCATGAGAGAAATACTGGAAGATCTCGAAAAATGGCGTTCTGCGGGAAAACAGATAGTTATTGCCCGAGTAGTAGATCTCGAAGGTTCAGGACCACGTGAACCAGGAGCTTCAATGGCTATAAACGAAGATGGCGAAGTAACAGGTTCGGTCTCAGGCGGCTGTGTTGAAGGTGCGGTTGTGTCTGAAGCTTTACAAATCATGGAATCAAAGGACCGACGAATCGTTACTTTTGGCTACAGCGATGATGAAGCTTTTGCTGTTGGATTGACTTGCGGCGGGATCATACATTTATTTCTAGAACCGTTGGACTGGTAGGAATGGCTGAGTTCTAATGTTTGAATCCTTGTCAAAGCTCTTAAAAGAAGAAAAACCTTTTGCATTAGCGACACTAGTTGAAGGGCCGAATAAAGGAGCAAAGCTCTTAGTGCAGCCACTAGACGAACCTATGGAAGGAACACTCGGAAACGAAGAGCTAGATCGGGTAGCAGCCCGAGACGCACTTGGAGAATTGGCTGCTGGTAGATCAGGGGTTCGACATTACGGTTTACACGGAGAAGCACGAGAAGAAATGGTTCAAGTTTTTATTGAATCTTTTGCTCCACCACCACAGATGCTTATCTTTGGAGCAGTTGATTTCACTGCAGCATTGGTCAAAGTATCAAAGGTGCTTGGCTATCGAGTGACCGTATGTGACGCGCGAGAGATTTTTGCCACAAAGAAAAGGTTTCCTCAAGCAGATGAAGTAGTGACTGATTGGCCCAATCGTCTTATTGATCAAGTGGGTCAATCCTTGAATTCACAAGATGCAATTTGCATACTCACTCATGACAATAAATTTGATGTCCCAGCTGTGTTGTCATCTTTAAAAACAAAAGTTGGTTATATCGGAGTAATGGGGTCGCGTCGAACTCATGAAGATCGACTTGCGCGGTTAAAAGAAAATGGGGTAAGCGAAGAAGAAATTGCTCGACTTCGGTCGCCGATTGGAATGGACATAGGAGCTAGAACTCCTGAAGAAACAGCGATTTCTGTAGTTGCTGAAATCATTGCTTTGCGTACAAAGCGGCCTATGCATGCTCTTAAAGACACAACTGGCCCTATTCATGGTTAACACATGACAATTAGTGCTGTAATTCTGGCTGCTGGAACTGGTTCTCGGTGGAAGGGGCCAGATCATAAGTTAATACACCCTTTCCAAGGGAAACCTTTGATTTCATGGTCTTTAGAAGCACCACTTGAAGTGGGTTTTGATGAATTAATAGTTGTGACAGGTGCAGTGGACCTGTCTACACTTATTCCAGAAAATTACACTGTGCTGCAAAATCATTATTGGGAAACAGGTCAAGCTAGCTCATTACAGGTGGCGGTTAATTACGCTGAATCTGTCAACCATGAGGCAATAGTCGTAGGTCTAGCAGATACTCCTATGGTTTCTTCAGAATCATGGAACTTAGTCCTTAAACATCCGGGCCAATTGGTATGCGGGTCCTTTGAAGGTAAACGTCGACCGCCATTTAAAATCCATAACGAGTTTTGGAAGGAAATCCCAACCAGCGGAGATCAGGGTGCAAAGAATATTTTAATGAGCACCACATTGCCTATTGTTGAAGTATCCTGCGAGGGCTGGCCTGATGATATAGACACGGTAGAGGACTTAGAGAAATGGAATTAGTAAACGAATTTTCCGTAGAAGCCCCAATAGAAAGAGTTTGGGGCTTCCTTACCAACGTAGAGCTTATAGCACCATGTTTACCGGGTGCTCAACTTCAAGAAATAGAAGGCGAAGAATATCGCGGAATAGTCAAGGTAAAAGTTGGCCCTATTTCAGCTCAGTATAAAGGAGTAGCAACTTTCCTCGAGAAAGATGAGAGCAACTATCGTATTGTTCTAAGAGGAGAGGGGCGCGATACTCGAGGAGCAGGAAATGCTTCTGCTGATATTGAAGCACAACTGGTCTCAAATGGTGACCAGACAGAAGTAACAGTATCAACAGATCTAAAAATCACTGGGAAAGCAGCTCAATTTGGGCGTGGTGTTATGGCCGATATTTCAAAAAAGCTTATGGCTCAATTCGCTGATAATTTAAGCGAGCTTGTGACTGGGGACATAGAAACTGTAGATACCCAAGCTCAAGAGGAAGAAACTTCTGAAACTGAAACAGAATCCGTAAGAATTCTGGATTCGAAAGAAGTTGAAGCAGTAGACCTTCTTAGTACTGCTGGTGCTCCTGTTCTAAAGCGAGTACTTCGTTTGGCCGTAATAGCTATAGCGATAGTTGTAGTAATTATCTTGGTCAAACTATCTGCAGGCTGACCTAAACAAATATTTGATGGTTGATTCAACTCAGGCTGAATATGAAAGAGTAACCGAGTTACTTCGCCGCCCGCCGTCAGGTAAATTCAAAGTGGTAGTCCGAGATGGGTCAGGCGACCCTGTCGTGATACGCAATTATCCTGTGCTTGATGATGGTAAACCTATGCCTACTTTGTATTGGTTAGTTGGTGAAGAACTACGTTCTCGGATTGGAACGCTTGAATCACAGGGTGGGGTGAAAGCTGCTGAGGCAGAGGTTGACCCTGATGAGTTAGTTCAGGCGCACCTTCGGTACGCCAAAGAACGTGATGCTGAGATACCAGATTCCTATAAAGGCCACCGCCCCAGTGCTGGTGTAGGTGGAACCAGAAAAGGAGTTAAATGCCTCCACGCTCATTATGCATGGTTCTTAGCAGGTGGAGACGATCCAGTGGGGAAATGGGTCCATCGCCAGTTAGAAGAAAAAAATGAATGATCTTGTAGCCGCCATTGATTGTGGCACTAATTCCACAAGGTTGTTGATAGGGGATGGAATCAACACGACAGAAAGACGCATGACGATAACTCGGCTGGGTCAAGGAGTAGATTCGTCAGGCGTTTTAAACAAAGAAGCAATTGGGCGTGTTGCAAAAGTTTTAGAAGAATATCGAGAGATACTTGATACTTATCAGGTTGAAAGAATTCGTATGACCGCAACTTCAGCAGCTCGAGACGCAAGCAACTCAAAGGATTTTTTCGACTTGGCAGAAAGAATCATTGGAGTGAGACCTGAACTGTTATCAGGAATTGAAGAAGGGCGTCTCTCCTTCGCAGGAGCAACAAGGGGTTTAGATCCTAAAGACGGACCTTTCTTGGTTGTAGATATAGGGGGCGGGTCTACGGAATTTGTTCTCGGGGAACAAGAAGTTCAAGGGGTAATTTCTTGCGATATTGGGTGTGTTCGTCTAACTGAACAATGGATAGAACATGATCCACCACTTCCTGAAGAACTTACATCTTGTTTATCTATAGTTGAGAGTCATTTAGATGATGTGAAGCGTGAGATACCTGAATCTAGGAACGCTGCAACTTTTATTGGATTAGCAGGCACCGTTTCTTGCACAGCAGCTGTCGAACAAGGGCTACAAGAATACGATCGAGAAAAAATTCATCATTTCAGGCTCACAAAAGAAGCAGTAGAAGATGTTTTTAGAACTTTAGCTACGGAGACGAAAACGCAACGTCTGGAAAACCCGGGAATGGAAGAAGAAAGATCTGATGTGATTGTCGGAGGTCTTTGTGTTTTAGTAAAAGTAATGCGAAGTTTTGGGTTTCAAGAATGCCTCGTTTCGGAAACAGATATTCTTGATGGACTAATCTCATCTCTTGTTTCACAAGGACGCCTATGAACGTATCAGGGGACATTCCAAATCTTCAAGGTCGCCGTGTTACTCTTCGTCCGCTTAGGAAAGAAGATTTTACTCAATGGCAAGAAGTTCGAATAAAAAACCACGACTGGTTAGCAAAATGGGAACCTCGTCGATCTTCGGGACAAAAAGATCCAGTTCAAGATAGAGGCACATTTGAGACACGCTGTCGTTCTCGGCAAAGAGAAAGCCAGTTAGGTACTGGCTGGGGTTTCGGTATTTTTGTTGATGATTGTTTTATTGGAGAAATAAATTTAAATAACGTTACCCGAGGTGCCTTTCAGAGTTCTCATGTGGGGTATTGGGTCGGAGCAGATCAGGCTGGTAAGGGCTACACCCCAGAATCCCTAGTACTCCTCATGCGTTTTGCATTTGAAAAATTAGGATTGCATCGATTACAAGTATCCATCGTTCCTCGAAACCTTCCTTCTCGACGAGTAGTAGAGAAATTGAATCTAAGGTGTGAAGGCCTATCCGAGAAATATTTAGAAATCGCTGGAACTTGGGAAGATCATTTGCGATTCGCTATCACTTCAGAAGAGTGGGTTCGACGATCAGATGGACTGATTAAAAAATGGGTTCAGAACTAGTTCTTTTTCTCTATACGAGCTTTAAGTTGGGAAACCATATTAACGAAAGCTGGCTGTTGCATTGACCACCTTTGCGGAGCGAGTTCAAGCTCTACTGACTTCACAGATTCTGTGATTGTTGCTGTCTCATGCAAAGTTTTCTTCGTTATCGCAAAAAGATCTTTTGGAAAACCAGATGCTCGTTCAGCATAAGAAATGGCAGTCTCTAACAAATCTTCATTGTCTACGCATTCCCAAGCGATTCCTCGATGAGCAGCTTCTTCTCCACTTAAAATCTGACCGAAAAGTACCATTGCTTTAGCAGTTGCTAAATCACTGATATTACGAAGACGCCACGTATGTCCTCCGCCAGGATGAATACCTATGTCTAGAAAACGGGTATCAAATTTTGCTGATTTGCCAGCAATAACCAAATCACAAGCAAGAACCATGTTCATTCCCGCACCAACAGCTGGTCCATTGACAGCTGCAATAGTTGCAAGCGGGGAATGAGCAACTCGAAGAAAGCCAGCATATATATCCGGAAGAGCACCCCCTTTATCTTCTGCCACTTCCAGTAGGTCGTCTAAAATAGCTCCAGCACAGAAAGCCGCACCAGAACCAGTTAGAACAACAGCCTTAATGTCTTTATCGGGTTCTAAGTCATCAAAAGCGCTAAGAAGAGCTTTGTTCATTTCAGAAGAAACGACGTTTCGTCGATCTGGGTCATTAAATGTCAATACAGCGACATGTTCTCGTCGTTCAATTTGTAAAAGATTCATAGGCATAATTTATACGCCTACTGGTGTAAGGTCGTGTGATGCCCCCCGGACCTCGAGAGTCTCAAAGTAGATTCCCTGCATTGAAATACAGAAATTTTCGACTCTTCTGGACCGGTGGAATTCTCACGAATAACGGCCGATGGATACGTATGGTCGTAAGTAGTTGGGTAATGTTCGCTTTGACAAAATCAGCTGCTTGGGTTGGAGTATCAGCATTTGCAGGATCTATACCGATGCTTTTGATGAATCCCTTTTCTGGGTGGGCGTCAGATAATTGGAATCGAAGGAAAATTTTACTTGTAGCTAATGGGATACAGGCAGTAACAGCAATTGTTATGGCACTTGCATGGAGTTCTGGTTTGAAGAGCCCGTGGCCTTGGTTGGGTTTGATAGCTGCTGGCGGTTTCATCAATGGAGTAAGGCTTCCAGTTTGGCAAGCATTTGTTGCTGAATGCGTACCTCGTTCAGCTCTTCCTAATGCCATTGCTCTTAATTCAACCCAGTTCAATGCTGCTCGAGCAACCGGTCCAGCTGTAGGTGGTTTGATTATAGGAACACTGGGTCCTGGCTGGGCTTTATTGGTAGTGGCGATTTTGCATCTGCCAATAGCTGTTGGTCTGCTACTTATTGACACCGATCAACTAGTTAGCGGCCAGTCTTCCGAAAAAAAACCTGGAAGAATTTTAGAAGGATATAAAGGGGCGATTCGTTACGTATTAGATGCTCCAGGTATACGTACAGCGATCTTGGCAGTGAGTTTCATTTCAGCTTTTGCTATGCCTTTGACTCAACAGATAGTTGTTTTTGCTGAAGACGTCTTCAAAGTTTCTCCGTTCTGGTTCGGGATATTAAGTTCAGCTCAAGGAATTGGAGGCATAGCGGTAGCACCTGTCGTTGCCATCATGGCAGGAAGAGGAGTGAGATCACGTATCCAACTAGGTTCCTTAGTCGGATATGGAGCAGCAATTGTGCTTTTTGCTCTAGCGCCGAAGTTTTGGGTTGGATTTCTTGCCTTGTTGCTAATTGGAGGAGTTCACCTAGTTTCTGCAACGAATCTCAACTCGGTGGTGCAGCTGCAAGTAGACGATGAAGTGAGAGGTAGCGTGATGGCTCTTTACCTAATGGGGGTGCTAGGAATAATGCCATTCGCAAACCTTCTTATGGGAACGCTTATTTCAATCTTAGGTCCCCGCCCAGTAGGGGCGGCAGCAGGACTTCTTTTAGCAGTTGGTGGAGTCTTTCTCTACACGACTGGACGGTTATTTCACTTAGATGATGATTAGAGTTAAATTCCTTCTTCAAGATATGACTGTCCGGTAGCACACGTCGATGCAAGAACACACCACCTGCATTGAGGTCCAGAAATATTCTTAGGTTCCTGCTTCTCATAGATCAAAGAAACGTATTTCTCTACCGCATCAATAACTCGAGCAACAGTTGCCATAAGAAGATCTTCTGTAACTTCTTCAGGGGAAAACTGGGCTGAATCTAAATAATAAGTAGCTAATAAACGAGGAGGAACTCCGATACGCAAAGTTTCTATCAGTGCATAAAATCTTAGATCTTCAACATGAAGAGGTGAAAAACTACCAGTTTTTAAATCCACGATCACCTTGCCAGCTCGAAAACCTTCTGCTGTTCCTAGCGTGAGGTCTACTCGTCCAGAAAGAATAAATCTTCTATCGCACAACTCTGCCCTCATTCGACTTTCACTTACAGGATGCCAAGCTGAACGAAGTGGAGGCCAGCATTCCAGATATTTAGCAAAGGCATCAAGAGATTCAGAACGAAGTTCCGCTCTATCTATTTCAGAGCATCCCTGTAACCAGTAACCAAGACTCCCTGAATCTTGTTCATAACGAGCCAGCGCCTCATCAATAAGTACTGAAGCTTCTATTTCTTTTCTCCAGTTCATTGCGAGTTCAACAGCTTTATGGACAATACTTCCTCTTGCGATATTTACTGCCCATTCAAATTCTTGCTCCCGTTCCGCTAGGTATTTAGTTTGGCACCCATGGATCTGTCCAAGTTCGTGTTTAGAGAGGAAGAAGTCTTCATTGGAGGGAATAGCTGAAAGATAAGGCTCAATAGCAGTCTCTAGAGCTCCGCGAATGTGATATCCAAGATCTTCAGCGAAAATTGGCCGTTCATCTCGTGAAGCTCCTAGTTGATCCAAAACAGCTTGTTGCGCTGGATTCAAACCTGAATTTTTTTTCTCTTCAGAATCATTCACAGTTCCATTGTCACACCTAAGTGAGACACTTGTGGGTGATGGAAGTAAAGACTTATAGATTCGCAGAGACAGTACGAGCTCTAGGACGCGCTAGTAGACACTTAGCGCTTGGGGTTCCAGTATTTCGTAGCCCACCAGGACTACTTGGAGTGCAACGCAGCATTAGAAGAAATGGGGAAAATGTCGTGATCTCTATAGCGGTAAAAGAAAGACCATGGGGTGCTGTATTAGCTGACATGGTAGAGGGAGTAATTGTTACAAATGAACTTTCCGGATCTCGTGCAGATATTGCCCGATCTGCTTTATGGCGTGCAATAGATAGCGAAGAGTTGGCTGCTTAAATGTTGGACTTTATTTGGTGCTGGTTTAGGTTTTTTATTGCGTTGTTTTTGTTCATTCCAATATTTTTATTGTTTTTACCTGCAATGTTAATAATTGCCGCATTTTATATGTGTTTGTTTTTCATATAGTTAAGTGACCGTTTTTATGTTTTTCGGGTTTCTCCCTGCAAGATAAGAAACTAACGTGGAGCCGGTATGAGGCCCTCGTGGCGGAATTGGCATACGCAGGAGACTTAAAATCTCCGGTTCTAGGACATGTGGGTTCAAGTCCCACCGAGGGCACAATTTCGTTGTTTTAATAGTTTTCGTCCTACCCAGTCAGTTGATTCATCTTCAAAAATTACTCTGAAGCGGTCAGCGGGCAAAGAGTCTTTCCATTGTTCCTCAGCAACCAAAGAAGCAGCTAAAGCACCTAGAGGGTCAGCCCATTTAGCACTTCTGCCGTTTCCACCAATAGCGGCGTACACCTTATTTTCGACCAGTGCATCTATATAGGGGAGCCCGTGTGGAGTGTAAGTGATTACACATCTATTTGTATGCCATTTCTGAACTTTCAGTCCTGGATAGGTGTATTCCATAGATTGCCTAACTGAATCTATGACCTGATCGCTGTCTCCTTGTCTGTACCAAGAGTTAATATCCTCTGATTCAGTGATCCATGCATCAGTAAGAGTGTTGGCCCCCCATTTCAACATGATTTTCCCATCTGGATAGACCTGAGGAGGAATAGCGTATATATCAGCCGCTTCACTGTTTCTTATCTCGTAATGCATGACAGGGAGATGTGCTAGACGTTTGGCTTCGTCAGAGTCAATCTCTGCTAAGAGCACGGTTTCAGTCTTCATTTTTAATGCGATAGGTCGGGGAAGTAATCCAGAAGAGTTTGACCAAGCACCGGTACTTATTAAGACTTTTTTTGCTTCTACATGTGAACCATCAGCTAACTTCACTGAGCAATGACTTGTTATATCCATATCAATAGCTGGAGAAGAGAAAATCAAACCTCCAAATAAAGTAACTGCAGATAGTTGTGCGGATACTAAAGCTCTTGGATTGAGCATCCCTTTACAACTGAGTTCTAAAAAACCAATGAAATCAGGAGGAAAGTTTAATTCTGGCCATTCGTTTTTTAGATCTTTTGAATTAAATATTTTTGCTAGATGAGTATAAGAAGAATCGCTGAAATGAGTAAAAAGATCTTTGTCGTCTTCTTCTTTAGCTACAAATAGATGTCCTTGCCCGAAAAAAACTTCTTTTTCTGAAAAATGTTCAATGGAAGAATTAGCTACTTGAGCTCTTTGTGATAGTTCGTATTCGACCGGATCAACATAAAGAGTTCGAGAGGAGCGAGATACGTCGTAGTGAGCTCCGAAAGGTCCTTCATGTTTTTCTATAGTTGAAGGCTCCGGAGGAGCAATCACCGCTACAGAGTAGTCATTCTCAGAGAGATGTCGAGCGGCAGAAGCGCCAAGCATGCCTCCTCCGATTATTGCTACATCAAACATAAAGGTGATGTTAATGATTACATCATGAAAGCGATACCAATGATGGAAAGGATTGCCCCTATCCAAGCTCCGAAAGTTGGTGGACGTCGAGTGGCGACCCATAGTAACGGCAACATAATAACTGGAGTAGTACCACCTAAAATGCTGGCAATTCCGGTATCGCCACGACCTATTGCGTAAAGAAGAAAACTCATTCCCAACACCATGGCTAAGGTTCCACTGGCAACCAGTCTGATCCAGTCTGTTTTTAGAATCTCCCCCTTTTCCGGAGCCTGAGCAAGCTTGTCACTAGGTTTCGCTAGCAGCCACATCAACGGAGTAGCAATCAACACTCGTAAAGTGGCAACAGTCAAAGTATCTGCGCCATGATCAAGAATAGGTTTTGCAGCCAAAGCACCAGCTGCTTGTCCAAAAGCGCCAATGGTTGCCCAAAAAATCCCAACCTTTAAAGAACCATCTATCTTTTCAAAAACAGAATCTTTAGCATCCTGATTAGTCCCGTAGTTAACGGCAAGCATCACACCACCAACTGTCAATACTGCACCTAGTAGTGCCCAAGAACGCAGCACCTCATCAAAGAGTAGAACTCCACCTACAGCAGCCATAGGAGCATTTGTAGTAAACAAAACTGAGGTTCGTCTTGGTCCGATACGAGCCATGGAGGTAAAGAGGCCTATGTCTCCCACAACAAGACCGACAATGGCAGAAAGGATTAGTAATCCAAAATCTCCAAACTCTATAGTTCCCCATTGGTTTCTGAAGAGGGAGATCAGTAGCAAAGCGACACTGACATAGAGCATTCGTAGTCGACAGAATCGGGGGCCTCCAAGTCGACGTACAGGTTCAGCGAGTATAAGGCTGCTAAGCGACCAGCAAGTGGCGGCAAGGAGAGCGGCAATTTGATAGGGCACGGCTGACAGTTAACCAGAAAGTAAGAAGAAATACTCAATACTGAGCATTGTTTTCAACTATCCATAGAGAATTAAGTAATAGACTCTTTTCTACTCAACTTTGGAGGTTTATTAGATGAGCGATCGTTCAACTATCAAACGAAAACCTGAACGCGGTGTAGATGAAAAGTCTGAACTTTACGCTGTTTTAGATGAAGGACTGGTAGCTCATGTGGGCATCATTTGTGAAGACGAGGGCAGATCCTATCCACTGGTTATTCCAATGTTTTATGCCAGACAAGATGATCAACTTTTGTTACATGGATCAGTAGCAAGCAGGCTCTTACGTCAAATAAAAAAAGGTGTAGAGGTGTGCGTAGAAGTAACGCTCTTAGACGCAATAGTTCTTGCTCGCGCAGCTGTGAACATTTCAATGAATTATCGTTCCGTGGTGATCTTTGGAAATGCTCAAGAAATTGTTGATCACGAAAAGAAAGCGGAAGCCTTAGATCTTCTTGTAGAGCACGGCATTCCTGGTCGTATGAAAGATGTACGGGCAAATACAGAAAAAGAAGTGAAAGCGACCACAGTGCTGACTCTTTCTCTCGAAGAGTATTCAATGAAAGCAAGAACAGGCCCTCCGATAGATGACTTTGGCGATTTCACTTCACCTGCTTGGGCTGGAGTCATACCACTGGGCGTATCAGTTGGTGAACCAGAACCTGAACTATCTGGTGGGGAACGTTCAATCCCTTCTTATGTATCTAATTGGAGACGTGGTTAAAGACTTGAAAAAAAGTTTTGAAAAGTCTGAACAAGGTAGTCGGCATGGCTGTCATCTATATCAAGATGAGTGACTATTCGCATAGTTGGATTCCATGGAATGACCTTGACATTCATTTTTTCTAAGTATTCACAAAGGTCGGTATGCAACTCAGAGGGAGGTGTAACCCACAACATGTTGCTTGCCTGTTTTACTTCTAATCCGGTGATGCCCAAAAGACCTTCCGCTATGCGTTCAGCTCGAAGGTGGTCTTCAACGAGACGATCAACATGGTGATCAAGAGCGTAAAGTCCTGCAGCGGCGAGATGACCCGCTTGTCGTGTCCCTCCACCCAACATTTTTCTCACTCGGAAAGCTTTATTTATTGTTTCTTTACTGCCGGCAAGAACAGAACCTATTGGTGCCCCCAGTCCTTTTGACAGACATAGGGAAACAGTGTCAACAGGCTTAGTAAACGCTGAGATCGGGACATCAAGAGAGATAGCAGCATTGAATAAACGCGCTCCATCGAGATGTACAGAAAGTCCAGATCTGTGTGCTGTTTCTGCTAATTCAGTAATTAGTTCAACTGGTTGAACATACCCGTTGACAGTGTTCTCTAAACACAGAAGATTGGTAACTGGATGGTGTTGATCAGGTTCTTTGATAGCTGAAACCACATCTAAAGGATTAATTCCGCCAGTCTCGTCAACTTTTATGGGCCAAGGGGACATCCCGCCTAAAGCTGAAGCACCAGATACCTCGTTTAGAAGAATGTGATAATTCTCGCCTATTAAGTACTCGTCTCCACGCTGCCCATGACTTAAAACGGCACTTAAATTTGACTGCGTGCCGGAAGTGCAAAACAGAGCAGACTCTTTACCAGTCAAAGCGGCGATCCGCTCTTGTAACTCATTGACCGTAGGGTCTTCTCCATATACGTCATCCCCAACGTCAGCTGCCGCCATAGAGGCGCGCATGCCCATAGTTGCTTGTGTCAAAGTGTCACTGCGGAAATCAGCATTCATGCGCTCAAGATATCGTCAATCTAATGCTGGTCATCAAACATTTAGGAAATAAAAGAAGTAAATGACGTGTCTAAATCGGTTTGATCGGGCAGAATCTCTTGTGGGTTGAAAGGAGAAATCTTGACAGAGACTTATGACTACGTAGTTGTTGGAGGCGGGTCTGCTGGCAGTGCTTTAGCTAACAGATTAAGCACTGATCCTAAAAATAAGGTCCTTTTAATTGAGGCAGGGCGACGTGATTGGAAAGTGGACCCAATCATTCATATGCCAGCAGCCCTATCAATGGGTATCGGTAATCGATTGTATGACTGGAAGTATGAATCTGAACCTGAACCCTATATGAATGGTCGTCGCGTTTATCATGCTCGAGGAAAAGTTCTCGGAGGCTCATCTTCAATAAACGGCATGATTTTCCAACGTGGAAACCCAATGGACTTTGACCGATGGACAGCAGTAGAAGGATGCGAAGAATGGGATTGGAGTCACTGCCTTCCTTATTTCAAGAGAATGGAAAATTGCCTAGCGGGACCTGATGAATGGAGAGGAGGAGAAGGCCCTCTCAAACTAGAACGTGGCCCAGCAACTAGTCCACTATTTAAAGCTTTCTTTTCTGCCGTGCAGGAGGCTGGTCATCCACTAACAACAGATGTGAATGGATACCGCCAAGAAGGGTTCAATGCATTTGATCGCAACATTTATAGAGGAAGGCGTCACTCTGCAGCTCGAGCATATTTACACCCCATTTTACGTGAGCGAAAGAATTTGCATTTAGTTACCCGAGCTCATGTAACTCAGTTGATTATGAGAAAAAATCGTGTCACGGGAGTTGAATATCAGAAAAATAACCAAAGACACAGAGTTGAGGCCAATGAGGTCATTTCCTGTGGAGGGGCGTTCAATTCTCCACAACTCTTACAACTTTCAGGTATAGGCCCATCAGATGTTCTGACACAAGCTGGTATCTCTCCAGTTGTAGATCTCCCCGGAGTTGGAGAAAACCTTCAAGACCACCTCGAAGTCTATGTTCAATACGCCTGTAAGGAGCCTGTATCTATGGCGCCGTATTTAAAGAACTGGAGGAAA
>Ga0066826_10000041_pt1 | contig 52117 bp, 46 predicted proteins | sample ETNtaG_12_FD_65496 | JGI IMG/M metagenome (GOLD analysis project Ga0066826, IMG submission 65496) | Marine microbial and viral communities from oxygen minimum zone, Eastern Pacific Ocean - ETNP201306SV49 | ecosystem: Environmental > Aquatic > Marine > Oceanic | place: Pacific Ocean: Eastern... | reverse complement strand
CAAATCCTCTACGCTGCCTGTACCCTGTTCGAGTTGAAATCTTTCTTCTGGAAAATAGGGAGTAAGGTTTTCAAATAGTGCTTTTGTTCTCACATTCTCCGGATCCTCAAAGTTGATTTCCGAAACCTTTAATAGTGCGAAATAGCGCTCATTGTCTTTGGGGGGCCTTACTGATCCTGAAATGGTGTCTCCATTCCTGAGGTTGAACTTTCTAATTTGTGTAGGTGAGACATAAACATCATCTGGACCTGCAATATAGGAGGTATCAGCAGACCTTAGAAAGCCAAAACCATCTTGCAATACTTCTAGCACGCCCTCACCAAAGATCCTCTTATCTTCAGCGGCATGAGCTTTAAGAATTGAAAAGGTGATATCCTGCTTTCTTGCTCTGGATATATTTTCAACACCCATTTCTTGTGCTGTCTTTTGAATCTCTGTGATTGATTTTGTCCGAAGATCAGGCAAACTCAATACATCATCGCCTTCTAGTTCTGACTTAGAAATTATATCTTCAGATGTAAATGTTGCAGCTCTATCTCTAAAGTTTTTTTTATGACCAGAGCCTCTTTTTCTTCTATTTTTTCCGTTTGCTGGCATATCTAAATATTATTATTAATAAATTCCTGAATTTGTCCTTTTGATGCAGCACCAATATGCTGTGCTTGAACAGATCCGTTGTTGACAATTATTAGTGTCGGTATACTTCTGATAGCATATTTCATTGCAGTCTGATTATTATCATCTACATCAATTTTAGCAATTTTTAATTTATCGCCTAGATCCTTTGCAAGTTCTTCTAAAATGGGTCCTATCATTTTACAGGGTCCACACCACTCAGCCCAAAAATCGACTAAAACTGGAGTCTCAGAATTTATAACATCTTCCTCAAAAGTACCATCTGTAGTGTGAATTATTTGCATAAGTTTTCTGATTTAATTTAGTTTTGGCTGTTAAATGGAGAAGGATTGATTGATTTATCCCATGTCTAAGGACAACAGAATTACATTTTCACCAATTAAGGGTCTATTTTGCAAGCATTTTTTTACCCTTTATCAAAAAAAAGATAAATTAATGTCTCTCATAAATTAAGTAATAAACTTATAATTCAGAACTACATGATGAATATAAATAAAAAACTGATTAAGGAAGTTATATTAATTTCTAAAAAAGCAGGTGCCTCAATACTCGATATATATAATCAATCCAATATTGAAATAGATGTAAAAGATGATGATTCGCCACTTACTCAGGCTGATATTGCATCTCATAACACAATTGTAAATAGTCTTATGAATCTTACCCCTGAGATCCCTATATTATCAGAGGAATCTTCGTATATTGACTTTGACGAAAGATCAAAATGGGAAACTTATTGGTTGGTTGATCCGCTGGATGGTACAAAAGAATTCTTAAAAAGAAATGGTGAATTCACAGTCAACATTGCTCTAATCGAGAATAATACCCCAATATTAGGTGTAATTTTTGTGCCTGCAAAAAATGAAAGTTATTGGGGATCACGAGAATATGGTTCCTTTTACTCATCAGATGGAAAAAATATTAAACAACTAAATGTTTCAAAAGGTTCTTGGGATTCTTTAAGCATAGTGACTAGTCGATCGCATGTAAATGAAGAACTTCAAGTCTTACTCAATGAAATAGATAACTTTCATCTAGTAAGTAGAGGTAGCTCCCTAAAATTTTGTTTGATTGCTTCAGGAGAAGCTGATATTTACCCAAGGTTTGGTTTGACTTCAGAGTGGGATATAGCTGCAGGAGAAGCAATAGTAAAATTTGCTGGAGGCCATATTACTAATATTGATAACAATCAGCTGCTGTATAATAAAAAAGAGAGTTTTCTTAATCCATACTTCATAGTTTCATGTAATGAAGAGATATCTGAGATGTTTTTAAAACTATCTAAAAAAAAGATTTCTAGGTAAGTTTAGACTAAACTCAAATTCAAATAGCTAAAATGTAACTATGAATGTTGTAATAATTGGATCTGGATATGTCGGGCTTGTCTCTGGAGCATGCTTCGCTGAATTTGGGGCTAATGTTCATTGCGTAGATAATGATTTAGAGAAGATTAATCAATTAAGAAAAGGGGATATACCTATATATGAACCCGGTCTTCAGGAACTTGTAAATCGTAATCTGAAAAATAATTGTCTCTCATTTCATGAGAGTCTTGATGATGTTTTAAATGATGCTGATTTAGTTTTTATAGCAGTTGGAACACCAACTCGAAGGGGTGATGGTCATGCAGATCTTAAATACGTTTACGAAGTTGCAGAAGAGATTGCTAAATTAATACAGGGTGATTTAGTTGTTGTAAATAAATCTACAGTACCAATCGGTACTGCAAGAAAAGTAAAAGAGATTATTACTAAGATAAATCCGAGAGCAAGCATTGAGGTTGCATCTAATCCAGAATTTCTGAGAGAGGGCTCAGCGATTGAAGACTTCATGCGTCCAGATAGAATCGTTTTAGGAGTTGAAAGTGAAGCATCTGAGAAGCTACTCAAAGAACTATATAGGCCTTTAAATTTAATTGAAACTCCGATTATTACTACAAGTCTAGAAACAGCTGAGTTAATAAAATATGCTTCGAATGCATTTTTAGCGACAAAAATAAGTTTTATAAATGAGCTTAGCTTGCTTGCTGAGAAAACTGGGGCAGATATCCATGGTGTAGCTAAAGGCATGGGGCTAGACAAAAGAATTGGAAATAAGTTCTTACATGTAGGTCCAGGCTATGGAGGGTCATGCTTCCCGAAGGACACACTAGCTCTAATTAAGATGGCAGAAGACTATGGCGCGACCAGTAAAATCATTAACTCGGTGGTTGATGTAAATAATGCTCAAAAACTAAGAATGATTGAAAAAATAAAAGATGCATTAGGTGGTTCAATCTCTGGCAAGCGTATTGCTATCCTTGGACTTACTTTTAAACCTGAGACAGATGATATGAGAGATTCACCAAGCTTATCAATTATTCCAAGCCTCATTGAGCAAGATGCTAATGTAATTGCACATGACCCAGCAGGCATTGATGAGGCAAAAAAACTACTTCCTGAAAAAGTACAATTTTCAAACTCTATTAATGAAACGATTAGAGAAACTGATGCGTTGATAATTATGACAGAATGGAATCAATATAGGGGGCTTAACCTTAAGAGTATAAAAGAAATTATGCGAGGAAATACTTTTATTGACTTAAGAAATATCTATGAGAGGGAGGCTTTGACGGATGAAGGCTTTAATTATTTTTGTATTGGTAGATAGTCTGTGCTTAATTAGTAATTCTTAAAGATTACCCCGAAGACACTCCTTGTCTCAGGCTTAGGTGATTTATAAGCTTTTATGAGCCAATTTTCTCCCAAGATTGATTCCAAACCGAGCAAATTAATTAGATTCAGAAAAAAGGTAGGTAGTTTTTTGGAATTATATGGTCTATATTCAAAGAATTCACCGACCCTTCTTTTTCTTATTTCAAGGTATGAATAATCCTTAAATAATTCTTTTACCTGAGATTTTGTATATATATCAGTTTTTGGGGAACCCCCATGAACCTCCGATACATCGTTATAGAGTTTCTGCCAGTTAAACTTATATTTAAATATCTTTCCTAAAATAATTCCATGGACAAAACATCTTTTAAGGTAGTGCTTCCACCCTCTTGCATAGAGCATAACGATCGCTTGTCCATCATCTTTTAAGACTCTATGGACTTCACTAACAGCTTTGTGTGTATCCGGCGTATGGTGGAGCACGCCAAAGGAATACACTAAGTCAAATGACCCATTTTCAAATGGTAATTCTTCGGCACTAGCTTGAACGATAGTATCATAGTCGATATTTCTAATATTGAAATTAAGCTTAGTTAATTCAACCTGGTCACTACCGAGGTCAATACCTGATGCTATTGCTCCATTCTTTGCATATTCAACTAGGTCGGTTCCAATTCCTGTACCTACTTCAAGTACTTTCTCACCTGAATGATGTGCAAATTCTGCATCTATTGACAAGTAGGCATAATATTCTTCAAACCTTTTCCTAGAAAGCTCATTAAACCATTGCACTGATAATTTATCCTTTGAGGAATACCACTGCTGAGGTATATTTTTTCCCTGCCAATATTCTTGAACTGATTCTATTTCCATAATAATTTATATTTTCTCTATTACTTGTATCCCACATTCTTTATTTTCTGGCCTACATGGATCAAAGTAGTCCAACATTATTTCGAGATCATTCTGAAACATAAAGCGTCTCATTGCAACATCAGAATAAGTAATAAATGGTGCTATCCTCAGAATGCTAGTAGCAAAAATAGATGATGTACCGAGATTACTTCGATAATTTGTTTCATCATTCCTAATTCCGGTAAACCAAAAATCAGGCTTGAACTCAGATAAAAAATTCTTGAAAGGTTCTAGCTTTATAATTTTACATAGCTCCTCACTTTCCTTGGACCCATATTCTGGAAAAGTATTATATTTCTTTTTAAATTCACTTAGAGAGATTTTTGGATTTACTTCTATCAAATTTAATTGATATTTTTCTTTCATTTTTTGTGAAAAATTTATAGTGCTTTCTGTATTGAATCCTGAATTTACCCACAAAATCGGAATATCTGGCGCTGACTTAGGCACTAATGAAAGTAGTGCCTCGCTATATTTTCCAAAACTAGTTGAGATTAGGGGGTTTCTAGCCCTTTGATAGATAATTTTCATTATCTCTTCTGGATGCAGATCGCCTAATCTCTTATTAAGTTGACTTGATCTGAGCTCTAATAATATTTTTTTTATGTGCTTCATTTTTACACTAAGAAGATAAAGAAATAAGTTAAAAAACCATCATTTTTTTTATGCAATTCTAGCATCTATTACTTGGGTTATAATTTAATGATACTTATATTGGAGTTATTGCTTCTTATATTCAAGGGGTGCCAAAGCAAGGGTTTTGATCAAGCCTTCCTCATCATTCTCTTTTAATCCAACCAAAATTAGATCAAGAAATTTTTGAATATCATCAATATTAATACTCTCGTCTGCCTTACTTATCATTGGATGTGATGTTTTCTCAAGTACATGACCATGTGATAATTCTTCATAGAGCTTCTCGCCACTTCTAAGGCCAGTGATTTTGATTTCTATATCACCATTAGGATTGTCATTATTTAATATTTCCATACCCGCCAGTTTAATCATATCGTAAGCAAGATCATAAATTCTAATTGGCTCGCCCATATCTAAAACAAATATGCCTCCCTCTGGATCTATAGAAGACGCTTGAATAACAAGCTGGGATGCTTCCATAATTGTCATAAAATATCTAACGACTGAGTCATCAGTCAATGTGATTGGGCCTCCATTCTTTATTTGCTTCTTAAAAAGTGGAACAACAGAGCCAGAGGACCCCAGAACATTGCCAAATCTAACAATACTTAATTTAGTGCCCTGATGCTTGAGGCTCATTTTTTGCAGTAATAACTCTGAGAAGCGTTTTGTTGCTCCCATTATATTTGTTGGTCTAACCGCTTTATCAGTAGAAATAAAGATAAAATCAGGTACTTTTGATTCAATCGCTGCCTCAATACATGTATATGAACCTATGATGTTTGTTTTTATAGAAGGTATTATATTCTTTTCCACCAAGGGTACGTGCTTATATGCTGCAGCATGAAAAATAATATCTAGGTCTTCCTCTTCGATAATTTTCCTAACTTGAGACTGGTCTGCTACATCACATAGTTTTGAAACTATTTTAGAATCAGGCTCATTGTTTAGGATATCATTCTCAATCTTATATAAGGCGTATTCGCTGATATCCAAAAGTATCAGCTTTTTTGGCTTATAAGCGATTATTTGTCTGCACAACTCCGAACCAATTGATCCTCCAGCCCCTGTAACTAAAATATTTTTTTGATGAACTTTTCTTTCTATCAACTTATGGTCTGGCTCCCTTATTTGCCTTTTAAGTAAATCCTCAACTCGCACCTTTTTTAAGTCTGAGAATGATAACCTTCCATCAGCAATATCACTCAAGGCCGGGAGAATTCTTATCACTACAGATAATTCTTTAATCGCATTAAGTAACTTAGCTTTTTCTGATTTAGACAATGAGGGAATAGTTATGAAAATCTCATCTATAGACTTTTTTTCTATAATCTGATCAAGTTTTGAAGAATGAAAAACAGTTAAATCGTTCAAAAATGAACCTGCCTTCTTTGTGTCATCATCAACAAATCCAATAATATTGAAGCTTGGATTAAGTCTCATAGCTGTTGCAATCTGCAATCCAGCAGTGCCAGCGCCATATATAAGTATATTTCTTAGATTATCCATCCTCTTAATGAATATTTTTTGTGCAACAAGTCTAATGCCAATAATCAAAAATATGGAGACCAAAAAATTTATAATTAAGAAATCAATTGGCTTTATTACAACTCCAGAGGCAATAACCGTGATAAACCAAAAGATACTATAGATTGAAATAGCAAATATTATAGTAATGGTACTTCTATAACTAGAGTACCTAATGACAGAGCGATAAAGACCGAAAGAGTATAGTACTGGCAGGCCAAGTAGTGGCGCAAAAATTATTAGATAAAGTGTTTGAGAAGTAGGTATAAAAAAATCATTAATTCGAATTGATAATGATATCCAGAAACTTAAGGTAAGAAGAAGGTAATCTATCAAACAAGCAATTGATGTCTTTGCACTCCTAGATAGAGACAAAAGATATTCAACTAAAGAATTTTTTAACTTATTAAAGATGGTCATTGATAACTTATTTAAGAATTTCTTTAATTGATTCTGCTATATATTTCTGCTCATTTAAGGTCAATGCAGAATAAATTGGTATAGAGAAACACCCTTGCCAGAACTTCTCTGTATTTGGAAAGCTTTTTTCACTCAAGTTATAAGTATCTTTATAGTATGTCATTCTGTGTAGAGGCTTATAATGAACTGAAAAACCAATTCCTTTCTTCTCAAGGAAATCAAATAAATCTTCTCTGCTAACCTTGGATTCTTCGTTCAAAACTAAGTGAAAAATATGCCAAGAGTGGCTTTCTTTAGATTCCCGCACTAAAGGTGTGTCAATAGAAACCAATCCCTTAAATTGATCCAGATAAAATTCTGCAATTTTTTGTCTGGCATCTCTCATTTCATGGAATCGTTCCAATTGAGCTAAACCAATAGCTGACGCCAAGTCTGAGATATTATATTTATAACCTGCATCAACAATATCATACTCCCATGATCTAGGATCACTGGTAAATCTGTTCCAAGCATCCCTGTTAATACCATGTAATCTCATATTTTTGATACGTTCAGCTATCCAATCATGATCAGTTGTGATCATACCTCCTTCCCCAGTTGTTATAGTCTTGTTTGCATAGAAACTAAAACAAGTTATATCACCTATAGCTCCTACATATTGATTGCCACATCTAGATGGGAAAGCATGTGCTGCATCCTCTACAATAGGAATATTGGCTTCCTTGCAAATTTCAATAACACCTTTTGAGTTTGAATCGCTAAACATTTGGGCAGATTGACCTGCGTAATGAACAATTATTAAAGCTTTCGCATCGGGATGCTCCTCTAGAGCTGACTCAAGAATATGAGGGGAGATAAGTCCAGTTGAGTAATCAATATCTAGAAAAATGGGTATTGCATCAAAATAAGTAATAACTTCAGCACTTGCAGCAAATGTTAATGATGGAACAAAAACTTTATCTCCTGATTTTATTCCAAGAGCATCCAAAGCCAAATGAAGACCAGCAGTACAAGAATTTACTGCTAACGCATGTTTCGATCGGATAATTTCTGAAAATTTATTCTCAAATTCTCTAGTTTTAACTCCAGTTGTTAACCAGCCACTTTTGATAACCTCATTAACATATTTTTGCTCATTGCCTGAACAGTCAACTTTTGAGAACGGAATTTTCATTTCTTTTTATTACAAACGATTGAGAGGAATGTCTTTATAATAATAATAAAATCAAGGCAAAAAGAACGTTTATCGATATATTCTAAATTTATCGCCATCTTCGTAGGGAGAATGTTATTTTCATATTCTTTTTTAGCATCATCTGCCTCTGCTAGAATAGATTCCTCATCTCTAAATTTTATCGAAGCATAATCTGTTATGCCTGGTTTAATAGTATGTATCTTAGCAAATTCTTCTGGAAACTTTTCAACCCATATTCTTACTTCAGGCCTTGGCCCTACGACTGAAATATCACCTTTTAGAACATTAAAGAATTGCGGAAACTCATCAATTTTATATTTTCTTAGAAAAGATCCAAGCTCAGTCACTCTTATGCGTTCGCCTGGAGAAAAACTACTAAGATCCTTATCAGATTCATTTGACATTGATCTAAACTTCACAAGCGTGAAAGGGTTACCATCTTTCCCTATTCTCTCCTGAAGAAATAAGAAGGGCAATCCATCCCTTAAGGCTATTGTTATTGAAACCAAAGCAAACAGTGGTGATAAAATCAACATGATAATTAGAGAGAAAAATATATCTAAAACTCTTTTGAAGAAAAGCTTATACATTCTCAATAGGTTTTCTGATTATATTTTTATAGTTCAAATTACTTAATACAGCCAGGAAGATGAGAAGAAAAATAGTGGATCTTTGCCTAAAAATTATCGCGTCAGTAAATAAGGATGATGTAATAAAAAAGACTATCTGAGGAAAGACAATACTTAAATAAAATGAATTACTAAGAAAGCTAGTCCTGTATCTATTAAATATTCTAAACATTGAGATAAGCACCAGAGAAAATATTGTCAAACCAATTACTCCGGTATCTAAAATTAGTCCAGCAATGAGGTTGTGAGATCTTTTACCAGTAGATAAAATATTGCTTTCATAAGCATTGGGATCAAGGTTATTGTGCAAGAAACCATTGCCAAGAAATAGTCTGTCTTGAGCAGATTTAAGTACCTCAATTATTATTTCATAACGAACAAAAGCAAATTCAGTACCGACCTGCGGTATGAAAAGCACAAGCACCTTATCAATGAAATTTTGATTTAAAAGAAGAATTGATATTAGGGATAGCCCTGTAATAACTGTGAACATTAAATATTTGAATTTTTCATATCCACTGTTCTTATTAGAAAATATATTGATTAGAAAGAAGGATACTATGGACAGCATCAACGCTAGAACCGCACTTCTGCTGGTATAAGCAATCAAAATAAAGAAGCTTGGTATCAATATAGGAATCATCAATAATAACCTCTTAAATACAACTCTATGTGCAAGAACTGTAAACATAAATAAGATACATACACCTAAAAGTCTTGACCTCGCATTAATTCCTCCCAGCCAAATATATCCTCCACCTTGTTCCATTAAGAAAAATGCATTTGCTTCGCCTGATGACTCAAAAAATAAAAACTCTAATGCTGGTCCTGCTAGAGCAGCAGTTATAATCGCCAATATAATAATAGAGAACAGAATAATTCTTTTATCATCTAAGTTATGTCTATCAATTGTATTCAGAAGCATCAAGTAGATAAAAGGGAAACAAAAATATCCAATGGAATAGAAAACCAAAGTCGGATTCAACTCTCCTATTCTTAATGCTGTAACACAAGCATAAAGAGACATAATTAGGGCCATCAATAAAGTAAGCTGAGCAAAGCTATCTATTCTAAAGCTTAAGCCAGAGTAGAATCTTGTAAAAAGAAATAGAATGAAAAAGTATGCCAAAAGTATAAATTCTATACCTGAAGCTAAGTTCTCATAAACAAAATCATGAGGAATAAATAAAGAATAAAGAATAGCCAATAAGAAATACTTCTCCTTATACAGAACTAAAAATGTCAAAAATATAATAAAGAGAATGTTGATAATATTCAGCATATGCTTTTTACAAGGTTCTCGAATCTAAAGCCAAAAATGTTCATAAACCTTTAACTTATCATCCAAGGTACTAGCAGAGATAGACAAAGCATGGCTTTTCCCCTTCTTGATTAGATTTGCTCTTATCGACTCAGATTCAATTATTTCTTGAGCATTGGATGAGAACTCTTCAGGGCTAGTTGGATCACATAATAATCCACCCTCTCCAATCATCTGTCTGCATGGATCAATATCGCTTCCGATTACAGGGATATCCATAAGTTGGGCTTCTGAATATACTATTCCTTGTCCTTCACTTTTTGTAGCTAGCCAAAAAATATCCATGTGGCTAAACAAATAGATCATCTCACTCTGATCTTCTATGAAGCCTGTAAATGTTATGAGCTCAGAAACTCTCTTCTCTTTAGCCAATTCTTTTAGATTTTCTTCTTCGGGTCCTCCACCAACGATTAAAAATCTTACAGGCAATCCCTTTTTGGCGAGGATAGACGCCGACTCTATCAAAGTATCTACACCTTTATGAGGAACTAATCTAGCAACTGTTCCTATTAGAACCTCTTCCTTATGCTTTTCTATAGTGTATTTTTCAGCAATGTACTTTTTTCGCTCATCATTTACCCGATCATTATTAAATTCATCAATTGAAGGCACTTCTGGAATAATTATAATCCGTCCCTCATCTATAATTCTATATCTTAAAGCATCTGCTTTTGTTGTATCGCTAACAACAATCAATTTATCAGTAAATTTTCCACATAATCTTTCAATAAAGATAAATAAGAGTCTTTTAAATCGATTTTTTTCTAGACTTATAAAACCATAGTCATACGTTGTATGTATTATGTTATTCGCTCCACTCAATTTTGCTGCCAATCTGGCGATTATTCCTGCCTTTGCATTATGTGTATGAATAATTGAAAAATTATTTTTAAAGAAAAAAATAATTAACTTTACTAAAGCCAGGAAATCTCTAAATAGTTTTATCTCTCTTTCGATCTTTATATCAATGGGATTATGAGTAATCTGAAATGACTTTGCGTCATCAAAAGAATCGAAGTTACATGCCACATATCCCTTATTACCAGTCTTTTTATCAATATGCCTTACATGAGGCTCTACAAACTTATATGCACTAAAGGAATCTGTAATGACATTAATGAATCTATTTTCGTTTTTGGAATCCATTAGATATTCTTTTGATCTCAATATGAGTTAGGATGAAAATAGTTTCTCTAAATTATATTTTAGCCAATTGTCATATTGATTAGAGTTACTATTGTGTTGATTAAATTCTATCAATTCAAGTGGAACAGGAAAACCAACCTTTTTCCGATCAATAATTTGGTGAGGTATAACTGAGCGAAATGCTTTCTTTAGTGGATCTTTGACAATCCCATTCTGCATCTTCCAATCAAATGAGACTCCAGCAAGCCTCTCAATAAGAGTATGATCAACAAATGGTACTCTTGCTTCTATAGAAGCAAGCATTGTTGAATTATCTAATCTTCTTAACAAACCATGGAGATGATCCGTTTGGAAAAAAGCAGAAACTATCTTAATAGGTTCCTTAAATTTCTTCACAAATGGTGAAATTATTTCATCAATTATCTCATAATCATCTTTTGCTCCGTAAGCATAATGTTTTGTAAATTCCTCAAGATTCCATTTTTCAGCTGAAGATGCCCATCTAAAAATTCTATCATAGCCAAAAAAGAGCTCATCAGCTCCCTCTCCAGCCATTATCACAGTATTATATTCTGATGCTTTTTTTGACATTAGATAGAGCATCACTTCATTTGGAACAGATAATGGCTCCTTCCTGATAGCAATCATTGAATCCAAAGTATCCTTAAAAAGGTCCTTATCTACTTCGAGTTCATGATGCTGTGTTTTTATATGTTCAGATGCCAATCTACCCCACTCAAATTCATTCATACTCTTAAAGCCAGATGTCCAACTATGCTCTGTATTTGAAAGCGCTGTAACAATGGTTGAATCTAAGCCCCCCGAGAGAAAAGAGCCGACAGAAACATCTGCTATTTTCCACCTCTCAACTGCTGCAGTAACCAATTCATTTAATTCATCAATTGATGGCGGCTCCTGCTCTGTCTCTGGATAATCCCAGTATTTTATCATTTTGCCTTGCTTCATATAGTGACCAGCAGGGAAAAATTTAACGCCTTCATAGATTGTCCGATTATTAAAAAACGTTCTCAATTTGAGGTACTGTCTTCTTCCAAGATCATCAATTTTGTTATCTTTTCTCAAATAAACAAGCGCATTGATTTCAGAGGAGATAATAACCTCATTACCACTCTGATGAATATATAATGGCTTAATGCCTAATCTATCTCTAGCAACAAATAGTTCGTCTGATTCATGATCATAAATGACAAACGCGAACATGCCGTTCAATTTTTGCAGCATATTCTCGCCAAATCTAATAAAAAGTTTCAGAAGAACCTCAGTATCAGAAGTCGTTTTGAGGTTAAGGCAATATTCTTCAGCTAATTCTTTAAAATTGAAGATTTCACCATTGAAAATAATCAAATATCTATTGTCTTCTGAAAAAAAAGGTTGATTACTTGCATCATTTAAATCCAAGATCTTCAATCTGTTGTGGCCAAATTTATGCTGGCTCTGAAAGTAATGGTCAGATGCATCAGGACCCCTGTGACTCATCAAGCCAAGAGCCCTAAGAAACTCCTTTTCTTCAAAATCTATATTTGTGTATAAGAGGCCACACATTTAATCTTCTTTACCTGAAGAAATCCGATCGGTAATAATTGAATTGATAATTGTCGAAGAGGTTGTCTTTGTATATGGAAAATATATTATTTTTACATCCTTTGATTTGAATTCCTCCTCAAGAGACCCCCACTTTTCAGTTTGATACCAATCATCACCTACAAACATTAGATCAAACTTAACTCTTCTCCACATATCCATCTTATCCATTGAATTTTGAGGCACAACACCATCAACATATTTAATACTTCTCACAATTCTAATTCTCTCTGAGAATGGAATAACAGTATTCTTACCCTTATAATCTTTGACAAGTTCATCAGTTGTAACGCCGACAATTAGTTTGTCGCATAGAGATTTAGCATTCTCTAAAATATTAAGGTGACCTACATGAAATAAATCATATACGCCTGAGGTATATCCAATAATCTTTTTCTTTCTCTTGAATAATTCCATTACCATTAGCGACTCCCTAAACAAGACTCGTAAAATTGATTCATATTCTCAAGATACTTTTCAAGAGTATATTTACTTTCAATTCTTTTTCTTGCTTCTTGGCCATGTATTTTAATTAAGTTTTCATTATTTATATAGACTTCAACTGCTTTGGATATTGAATTAACATCATCTTTTTGCATTAGATTTCCTACATTTTCATCTACAACCTCAGAAAGCGCTCCAGTATCGAACGCAATAATAGGCATCCCGACATACATTGCTTCTAGGATTGCTCTGCTTAAGCCTTCAGAGATTGATGGTAGAATGAATATATCATTTTCTAAAAGGAGTGTCTTAACATCTGACGTCCAACCATGGAATGTAATCCTATTTGTTAATTTATTTTCAAAAATTTGTTTTTCAATATCTTTGAAATACTCTTCGTGTTCGGAAACTTTCTGACCAACAAATGTACACCTAACATTATGATTTTTATTGGTCAGGGTCCTCATTGCCTCTACTAAAAGGTGGATGCCCTTATTTGGAACTAATGATGCAACACATATCAGATTTAAATCCCTTTCTTTTATGGATGGATAGATCATTTTTTGGCAGTCATCATCAAGATCAATGCCAATTGGAATTACCACTGACTTTTTCTGCATTAGCTTTTGAAGTATGAATGGCTTCTTATCAAAAAGAGATCTAGCGATAAAGATAATTCGACTTGAAAGCAATGTTGCGATAAGAAGATTTTCAAATGATAACTTTCTGATAGGATATTAAATAGCTCCTCTCTATAAGAAGGAATTGAATTAGTCAAAAGAGTCAAGTTTGTTTTCATAGGTATTGTTTCTCTATTTGTCTAGCCTCACTAGAATGCAATATTAGATATATTTAAATTAGGTTTCACTTTATCTTCTTTTATTCTCATTGATCACCTGAGAAAAAACCTCTTTAAAAGCCTTCAAGTTCTTATCAAGATCAAAATTATCTATAGCTGTTCTAAATGAATTCTCCTTTATTTTTTCCATTTGACTAAATCCCTCGTAAACCTTCAATACTTGATCTGCTAATCCTGAGCTATCGTTGAGTTTAACTAGGAAGCCGTTCTTTCCATGATCAATAATCTCGTTAATGCTGGGAACATCTGATCCGATAGCAATCTTTTTCATTGCAAAGGCCTCAATTAGAGCATTAGGTGATCCCTCTGAAGTTGATGTCATGACAAAAATATCAATTACTGATAGTGCTTCAACTAGGTCGGACCTTTTATAGGTAGTTTTCTTTTTATTGCTTGGATACAAACGCCACTTGTTATCAAGTCATCATCTGTTATTTTTTTATATTTATAATTTACTCTTCTTCTTTTTATTGTGGAGTCTGTTTTTACTTTTCTCTGACAGACTACTTCAAATCCTATCTCATTAATAAATCTTAGATGCCAAGACAGCGGATCTCTATTAACATGTATCGGTCTTTTACCAATAATTAATCTCCATAACCAGTTTGGGATTGTCCAGTGACCATTCCAATTTTCTGAATAACTTGACTTAAAATCAATTTGGTGGCTAATGCAACCACTATCTGTCAACCAACGATACATATACTTATAAAACTTCTTGATATCTTTTACATACTCTAAAACAGCTTGTGAAATTATAAAGTCTATAGATCTAGCTTCCACATATTCTAAATCTGTTAGGGGAGCTTGGTAATAAATAAACTTTTTTTCATTATTTTCATCACTAAGTTCTCTTCTTATTATTCCAATGCGCTGATCATCTAAAGCCTTTATCATCCTATCTGTCTTAAGGATATGCTTAGGAAATTTATAATTTGATAAGTATGGTTTTAATTTTGGAAATTCTTTTTCATCTGGAATATCTGCTTTTACCTTAAATAAATCAACTAATTGATCAAAAATTTTTAAATTTAATTCTCTAGAAGTAAAATCTATTACATCAAATCCATAGTATCTTTCAGAGCCAGAAATTAGAGATGCGAGACCTATTCCCAAAGAATCTCCAGGGCCAATCTCTAAAACATTCTTTGGATGTGTATCCAATCCATTTTTTTCTGCAAGAACTAAATGTCTTAACCATACTGAATAACAATATCTAGCTGAATTTGTTCCACCAGTTCTTCTATATGCTGATCCTTTCCTATTTTCCAAAAATCTTGATGCAAATGGTAAAAAAGTAATTAGTCCATAGAGTAGCTGTTTTAATTTAAAATCCATTCATTATTGCCTAAAATCTAGAAATATTTGCATAAAGGTTATCCATCTTCATGAGATAAGAATCTAATGTAAATGAATCTTTAACTCTTCTTCTAGCTTCTTTGCCATGCTTTTTTATAAAGTTGCTATTATTTATATAAAATTCTATAGCTTCATATAAAGCATCTTCTTTATCTTTTGAAATAAGTCTACCTACATTATTGTCAACAATCTCAGATAGGGCACCTGTGTCAGTTACTATAGCTGGTAAACCAACATACATTGACTCAATCAATGCTCTGCTGAGCCCTTCAGATGTAGACGGAAGAATAAAAATATCATATTTAGGAATCCATTCTTTAATATTATCAACCCAACCAATAAAAAAAACTCTTTCAGATAAATTAGCTCTGTCAATCATCTCTTTTAGATCATTTTTATAGTTTTCAAAACCAGGAACAACCTGCCCTATAAAATAACAATAAACGTTTTTTCCAGAGTTAACTAAACGTATTACATCTTTAAGAAGTATATGGAGTCCTTTATCTGGAACAATAGATGCTATACATAAAATTTTTAATCCTTCTTTTTCAATATCTGAGTAATTTATTTTTTGATTTTCTTCTTCTAAATCAATGCCTATAGGAATGATCTCAGATTTACTTTTGATATATGTTCTAAAAAATTTAGGTTTATCATCTCTTAATTTTTTAGCAATAAATATTAAACGGGAAGATAAAATGGAAGCTAAGAAATCTAAAAAGTAGTTAGAGTGCTCCATCTGAATAACCCAAACTAATTTAATCCTACAAAATATAGCGGCAAGTCCACATGAAATAACTGACCTAGTGCTGGTGCAATGAATAATGTCAGGCTTAGATAACCTTAGATATTTTATAACCCTCATATTATAAACTAATAGATGACAAAAAATTAATAACAGATTTTTTGAAAGAATTTTCCTACCAAAAGTATTTAATGTATCCGGGTATTTAATTATTTTTACCAACATGTTCTTACTCTCTAAGTGTTCAGACAAAGGTCCATCATTGGTCAATAGGTAATTAACTTTATGCCCCTTAGCTTGCATTCCCGATCCTAAAAGAAAGATATTTTTTGAATTTCCATGAACTACGTCTGTGTAGCTTTCAAAAAATAATAGTTTCATTGTCTTTTTTCTGTTACTGCTGTATTTATTGCACGTTCAAAATTTTGAACTGCAAATTCTATGGGAAGATTACTAATAGTTTGATATAGATTTTCACCATATGATTGCCTTTTATTAAAATTATTGATTAGATCATGAATAACCAATGCAATATTACTTGTATCATCTATATTGGCAATTAAATGCCCACTAATGCCATGACTAATAAAAGATAAACCATTAGCATTGTTCTGGGTGGTTATCACTGCTAGTTTATTAAGTGCTGCCTCAAAGACTGTCCATCCCCCAGGATCATATCTTGTCAAATCAACAAAGATATCGCCACATGCGAGTACATCTGATAAGTCTTCGTTTTGAAGATAACCGAGAAATTTAATATTTGTTTTTCCTTTGGAAATCTCCTCAATCTTTTCTTGGTACACACCCGTACCTGCTATGAGAATTTGATAGCCAGTATGTTGGATTTGCCCCAAGTGATCTATGACTTCAATGGCCTTATCAACACCTTTTCTAAAAGTTAAATAAGAACAAATAACAACTATTGTTTCTGAAGCTGAAACATTGTATTTATTTCTAGCCTTATTGGGATCTCCATTTATAGGCATCTTATTATGAGTTGTTTGTGTGCCTACATAAATCTTTTTATCTGCAGAAATATCATCTAATAAGAATAATTTTGCTGCTTCACTATAACAAATAATAGCGTTTGATTTTCTAGCTATTACTTTTATGGCATTTTCATAACATATTGTAATAAAACGTTTTATTATGCTCTCAGATTCTCTATGAAATTTATTTCCAAAATAAGAAGACCATAAGACTATAGGGATATTCTTTAAGCTAGGGCTCAAAACTAAAAATAAACTAGCGACTATCATTTGGATGGAGTCACTTAAAATCAGGCAATCAGAATCTTTAAGATCAGGCAAAGATTTGGGCCAAAAAAAAGTTATTCCGAGAAAATTGATAGAAAACATTTTTACTATATATACTTCAGCATTTTCTATCTCTTCATTAGACCAGTTTCGATTCTGTGTACCATGCTCAGAAAGATAAATACTCAAGTCATATTTTTTAGATAATATATGAAATAACTCCTTTCTATAAGCTGGAATTGAGTTTGTTATGATTGATAATTTCATTATAAATAATCTTGTCAGTAGTCATTTATTATTAATCACTTCGGAAAAAACTTTATAAAATCTTTCTAGATTTGTATTTATATCATAATCATTAACAACTGTCTTATAAGCTTCCTCTCTTATATGATCCATATCTTGAAAATTATCATGTAGTTTAATAATTAGATTAGCTAAGACTAAGTCATCATGAAGTGGAACTAAAAATCCATTTTTCTTATGTTTAATAATTTCATTAATACTTGGTACATCAGTGCCTATTACTAATTTTCTCATCGCACATGCTTCAATTAATGCATTAGGAGAACCTTCTGTAATCGATGTCATCACAAAAATATTAATTATTGACAATATCTCTGATAAATTAGATCTGTAACCAGTTAAAAAAACTATATCCTCCAGATTATTTGATTTAATCATGCCCTTCATATATGAGTATTCAATTCCCTCGCCGATAATAATAAATTTAATTTTCTCTCTGCTTATAGATACATGCTTTGCAGCTTGAATAAGCTGTTTATAATTTTTTACACTTCTATAATTCCCAATTGAACCAATAACGAAGTTTTCTTTTTTCAAATTAAACTCCTCAGAAAAATTTCTAACTGCAGACTTATCTATTATTGAGAACTGCTTTAAATCTAATCCATTTTTAATTGTTATATATTTCTTTTTAGAGAAAGCATCTCTAAAAATAAGTTTACCCACTGCATCGCTATTACCTATAATTTTCTTAGATGCAATATTATTAAGCCAAAAGATTGGTTTCTTAGTCCAAATACTCCATGAATATGTAGACTTGTCGTAAAGAGATCTTCTAGCAGAAATAATTGGTATTCTATTAAAAATAGAAAAAGGTAAAACTAAAATTAGACCAATTAGAGAAGTGCAATAAATTAAATCTGGCTTCTCTTTTCTTAGCATTTTATATGCATTAATAACCGAATTAGAAATACCAGACAATGATTTAAAATAATTTAAATTATAAATTTTTGCTTTAGCAGATAAAATGTCAAAAGCTTGACCCGTTTTAGGGTTAACATGGTAAATAACAAAATTAAATTTCTGCTTTAAACCCTGTATTAACTGTGTCAGATGCTTCTCGGTACCTCCATACCGGAGCAATGATCCAATAATCATGACAATTTTAGGTTTCTTTACTTGCAAAATTATAATATCTGCTTTGTTTGCGTTTTATGGATTGATTAAAATAACATTTGGAAGAATTCAACTGCTATTTTGATTCTTCCTTATAAGGCTCTTCATGCGCCTCCTAACCATACCTTTTATTTTTGGAGTGTAGTCACTTGCATAAAATATCTTACCTTTCCCAGTTTGTTTTTTAGTAATTGGTAGTTTGCCTGTTTTATTAAGATTACGAATAACCTTGATCATTTCCTCTATTGCTAGTTTTTGAGCATTAAGTGTTAAGTCATATTCATCATTAATATTTGTAAGATCTATTTTTTTTCTTAACACAATCTCTCCAGAATCAATCTGTTTTCTGAGTGTTAATATTGATATCCCTAATTTATTATAATCCTCATTATGAATAGCCCAATGAAGACAATGAGAACCTTTATAATCTGGACACCAACCTAAATGTAGCGTGTAAGCTTCTAATTTTGGTAAAACTAACATTTGTTCATTAATTATCCCACCTCCAAAAACTACTAAAATATCTACATTGCTATTTTTTAAAATTTCCTCAGCTTCATATGAGTTAATGTCATCCACTTCATGTTCAATATAATCAGGAAAATTAATTTGCTCTAGAAGTTGCTTGTAAATATGCCTATATTTTCTATTTAAAAAATACGATTGTGTAGCATTCCAATCTGATAGATGCAGAAAAGAATGAATAGTTTTTTCTTTAAAGTTTCTCTTTTTAAAACTTTTAGGTCTTCTTTGATTGATGCAACAAATTAAATCTTCTCCAAACTCTTCATAGAATCTCTGTATAAAAAATTTATGATGTGGAAGCGGTCCAGTTGTTAAGCCAATTCTCATCAGAGGTCATGAAGTATTCTAAATTTTGAAAGATCTTCCATATTTACAGGATTTCTATTTAATAAATAAACATTATTAATATGGGAGTTAGTTCCTTTAACTGTGGTAACAGCACCTGTGTAATTATATTGTTCTAGAATTTTGATTACTTCACTATTAAAGTGGCCATGAGGATAACAGAAAAAATAGTTATCTTCGCCTAGTTCTTTTTTTAGCCAATTAAGTGATTCGCTAACCTCATATCTTATCTCATCTGAAGAAATATTTATAAGAGACAGATGGTTACATGTATGAGAACCAATTCTGCATAATTTTGATCCAATCATCTCTTTTATTTGTTCAATAGTTATTAATTTATTTATTGTTCCATAATGAACTGAAGGAGAATATTCCTCTTCTATTGAAATTATGAAATCATTAATTTGAGAAATGTTTAATTTTTTGAGTTTATTTCTTAAATCAGCTAGCTTTAATCCAAGTCTGTATTTTCCAGAAATTTTTAGATCAATATCTTCTCCATTAAGTTGGGTTTTTAAAACTTTGTTCTTAATCCCCTTGATTGTATTATCGAGACGATCGTTCCAAATATATTCTCCTTTTTCAAGAGCGCCTGTAACTACAAACATTGTAAAAGGAACATTATATTTTTTCAAAATTGGGTATGCGAGAAAAAATACGGATCTATATCCATCATCGAATGTTAAAGCAAAAGTATCTTTCTTTTCTTCCTCACTCATTTCGAGAAGCTCTTCAAGGTGGACTGGCCTATAATGAGTGACTAAAAACTTTATATGTCTTTCAAATTTTTTTACATTTATGTGTTTAAAATAATCTTGCTTATCTGTTAGTCCGTGATACATGAATATTTTTCCATTAACTGGTTTTGGATTCTTTGCAAATATTCGAACCTTACAAACTACTTCATATAATTTTCTATAGAGAATTAAGCTTTTATCTATTATTAGATCAATCATATAAGTCATTGGACAAAGATCTTTTTACCGATCTTGAGGTTTTTAATCAATAATTCTGATATTTCATCTCTCATGAACCAGCTTGGGGGCTGCTCTCCAGATTTAATCATCTCTCTAGATTCTGAGCCACTAATTTCCAAATTGTCTCCATCCTCATCATTACCAAACTCTATATACTGATTTTTAGACTTAGAAAATTTAACATGACCAAAGAATTCAATTTTAATGTTCATTTTGGACTGCAGTTCTAGCATCATTTTTTTTGTTAGCATTGTTTGATCGCTATCGGATTGGGTGTGATCCCTACCAACTATAAAGTGTGTGCATCCAAAATTTTGTCTACAAATAGCAGTAAACAAAAGTTCACGGTAGCCAGCGTATCTAGAAAAAGTTGAGAATGTTGAAAAAAGAGTTCTGTCCTTAGGGTATACATTTTGGGACATAAATTTATATGAGCTGATGATACATTCAGGTAAATAATCACCTTGCTTCTTTTCTCCTATAGCGGGATGAACAAATAAACCATCTGCAGATAATCTATTGAGTGCCTGCATTTGAATATACTCATGCGCCCTGTGAATAACATTCCGAGTGTGGAAGCCAACTACTCTATTCCAATTTTTACTCTGGAAAAACTTTCGTGCTAATTCAGGAGTTATATCATATCTAGAATGATCATTTAAAGATCTGCTAAGTAGATTTACTTTTCCAGCAATCAAGTAACTCTTCATATTTTTCACTTGACTAACGCCAGGGTGACTTGGATCATTTGAATTATATAAATGCTGACATAACTTTTCTTTATCAGTTGGGTATATTTCTGACACCTCAATTAAGCCTCTTATTGTTCCATCGAATCCAGCGAGATAAGCTGAAGATCCTACTTTGAGAGTACTGATTTGCTCTTCATCAACATCGAGCAAGATTGGTAAAGGCCAAAGAATATCATCAGTTAAACTAAAATTATTCAGGACTGAATCAAGAGTTTTGCTATCCATAAACCCTTCAAGAGGACTGTAAGCCCCAGTGCATATTTGCTCTAAATCCATTTGAGACCTATTGCTAATTTTAATTATTTGTATACTTTTATTAATGTCTAGATTAGAAAATGGCAAAATAGATCCTACTAACTTACCTCCATGGGGCTCTATTTGATCTATGCTTGTTTTTAAATTATTTAACGCTTTATCTATTAAATCATCTCTGAGTAAATCTAATGGCATGGCATTTTTATCGTGAAGTTGAAATTTTTGTGTTTCTTTTGCGATCTTCTTTATCATATTCACGCATAGGAAAGGATTGTTACCTATAGCTGTTTCAGCAGCTAAAATTAATCCTCCAGCCCCTGAAATGAGTGTTTGTGAAACATCATGAACCTCAGCTCTTGTAGGCATCTTGCTATGAAGCATTGATTCCAATAAATTTGTTGCTACAAAGGTCTTTTTCTCTTGCTTTAAAGCTTCTGTAATTATTGCTTTTTGAAGAATAGGAATCTTTTCAATTGAAACCTCCTTGCTAAGATCACCTCTATCAATTAACAAATAATCCGTTTCATCAATAATCTCCGTGAGATTATCTAGTGCATCTACGCATTCTATCTTAGAAATAATTTTCATCTTTCCTTTTGTGAGTTCTCTTGCCAATCTTATATCACTTGCTCTTCTAACAAATGATAAGGCAATAATTGAAACATTCCTTTTTAGGCCAAGCTCTATAGCACGAACATCCTTTTCAGTGATCACATCCATATCAAGCCGACGATTCATAAATGAATCAATAAAAACGCCCTTATTACTTCCTGTAGAACCAGCAGACTTGACTATCCCAAGAAGTGCTCCATCCTTGGATCTTTTGCTATCAATTATGGAAATTACTACTGAATTAAAATCTACATATATCAGATCCCCTGGTTCGAGTTGATCTATAATGCCAACAGGCGTTAGAGTTAGATTTTTTTCATCACAAAGAGTGTCGTCATCGTGGATAAAAATCTCATCCCCTTCATTGTAGAATAAATCATCAGTTTTATTTATGCCTGTTCTGACTTGGCTACCTTCTGTGTCTAATACAAATGGGATCTGTGCAGAATTTGCAAGTGCTATAAAGTTATCTAGATCCTCAATTGAGGTATGAGAAAGATTTGCCCTCACAAAATTTACATTTTGTGACTTTAATTTTTTTAAGGCCTCAACATTGTCCGTCGAAGGCCCCAGAGTTACCATTATAAATAGGTCATTCATAATAATTAATTCTTTTGATGATTTTACTTAAGTATAATTGGCATCACATTATAAGAAAGGTTTTTTCATTGTCTATAAATTGGAGAGATAAAAAAATACTGTATCACTCAATTTAAGGCAGCCTTTTCATTAATAAAGATATGACATCAGAAAGAATCAAAGAACATCTATCTAAAAAGAAGCTACTTGTTGTAGCTCGTTCAGGATTCATTAAAAAAAATGGTTTTTATTACGCAAATCCAAATGAGGGTGTTTTTGTAGAGCAGTTATCCAACTTTTTCTCAGAAATTATACTTTGTGTTAATATTTACCGCGGTTCGTCAGTAGAAAATAATCCTGATAACTTTGAGTCCAAATCCTATAAGTTAGCTTCCAGAAATATCTTGATTGTAGAACTAGAAACCGATCCTACTCTTAATAGATTTGGAAAAATATTACAGTATCTAAAAAGATTTAGAGATGTAAAAAAGGCATCTTCAAAAGTCGACTACATTTTTTTCTTCTCAACTGGTTACTTAGGAATACTATCAAGCATTATTTCAAAGATCTCTAAATTACCATCAATAGTCTATATTGGTGGTGATTGGGCCGATTTGATAAAGTTTAAAGCTAAAAATAAAGGCTACTTTAAGAAGACCCTGTTATTAGGTTACTCTAAATTCATCAAAATTATTCAAGACTACACAAGAAATACCTCAGATATAAGATTAATTAGAGGAGATGAGCTATTTCACTCATATAAAAAAGAAAACAGTTTTAAACTTCCACCTATGACAAATATAACAAAAAAGGATATTAGAATTTTTGAGGATATACCCAAACAAACCAAAGAAAGAACTAATATATTATTTGTTGGAAGAATGGAATTAGAAAATGGTGTATATGATTTTATTGAGGCATGCAAAATTGTAGAAAATGAAACCATAACACCATTACAGATCAATATGATTGGACAAGGTCCTCTTTTCGATAATGTAAAAACTAGAGCATTGGAATTAAAGAGCAGCATAAGGTTCTTCGGATATGTCGAAAATGGAGCAAAGCTGATAGAAATCTATAGGCAGAATAACATACTAGTCATCCCTGTAATGAGAGCAGGCTTACCTAGAGTTCTAATCGAGGGGCTTAGTCAAGGAATTCCTATAGTGGCTACAAATACAGGGGGCATACCTCATATTATCTCAAATAATAAAAATGGCTTATTATATGAGGCCGGTGACTATCAGTCCCTAGCTAATAATATTCTCATACTCTTAAATGATAGTGATCTGTGTCAAACTTTCTCAAAAAGAGGTATAGATAAAGCCAAATCTCTCATAACTGTTGACACAGCAGCAGAATTTACTGCGAAAAAGATTTATCAAACAATGAATTAGGGTGTAAAGAATTGAGATTTAATAAAATTAGAAAATACATCCAAACTCCAGATAATACAAAAAGAGATAATGTTAGAAAAGATATCTATTACTACACAAAAAAACTCTACTACTGTTCTGCAAGACTATTTATACGGATAATTAATAATCAGAATATTTTAAATAATATAAGAACTTATATCATTTCTAGGAGATCCTTCCTGCCTAAGGAGCTTGTCATTATGAGAGGCGATACTGTGATTCAGGTGGGAACTCATAAACAAGAAACGCTATCAAGAATCTATAACTCAATAGGCAGCAATGGCAAGGCAATAATAATTGAAGCCGACAAAAACAGTTATGAATATCTTAATGAATATATCCAGAAAAATAACTGGACTAATATGATTTTAGTCCATAAGGCTGCAAGCAATATAAAAGGTGAAGGAAGTTTTTTGATATCTGAAATTCTGAGCGATCATAGACTGGAAGACTCTAATATCCTTCATGATAATGACTTGAGAAGTGATGGTTATATAAAAGAAAATATTGTCCAGATAGATACAATTGATAATATCTTATCCGACTTGGAGATTGATAAAGTGGATTACATAGAAATTACTGTCAATGGAGCGGAGCTAAAAGTACTTGAAGGTATGAAGAATTCATTAAAAATCACAAAAAGAATATATACAAAAACCTATGCTATAGATTTGGAAAATAATCAAACCCTAACAAAAGAAATAATTCGAATTTTAAGAAGAAATGATTTCAATTTTATCATAGGACGGCCTTCACAAAGCGTTATTGATGAACAGTGGGGCAAAAGATCTGGGGATATTTATGCTTTCAAGAAAGAATAATTATGATTAAGTCATTAAAAACCAGTTTTATATGCATAGGAGGTCAAAGGTGTGGGAAGAATACCATGTACTCATGGCTAAGGGAGCATCCAGATGTGTCTACATCTCATGAGATGGAAGTAAATTTCTTTAACCGCAATTGGGAAAAAGGCTATGAGTGGTATGAAAATAATTTCGAACACCGATTGGGAGCAAAAACTAAAGGTGAAATGTCATCATATCTATACGATGTCCAAGCTGCAGCAAGGGCGCATAAATATAACAAAGACATCAAAGTCATAATAAGCATCAGGAATCCTTTAAAAAGATTAGTCTCTCACTATAAACATCTCATTAAGACTGGCCACATGTCATTAGATGATATTGGCATAAATAATGCCATCAAAAGAAATCCTTCACTCATTGAGTTCAGCAGGTATAGCAAGTATTTGACTTACTGGTTTGATCAATTTCCATCAAAAAATATCTTGGTTATAAATTTTGACTCAATTGTAAAAAGACCTGAAGAAACCTACATAGAACTTTGTAAGTTTCTAGAAATTGATTCCTCGCATAAACCAAAAAATCTTGGGAAAAAACAAAACTCTTCTTATATCCCAAAATCTCAACTTCTATTGAAATTCATTACAAAAATAAGGTTATTTTTAGAGTTCATAGGACTTAAATCAGTGGTTCGTATAATTAGATCAATGCAAATCACCAAAATTATCGATTATTTCAATGACAGTAAAATTGAAATAGATTTAAAGGAAAATGATTTAGTATTCCTTGAAGAAAATCTTGAAAACGAATGGAAGAAAATAGAAGGCCTAATTCAAGAGAAAAAACCTATTAATATTGGAATTTAACAGACAAAGCTTCTTAAGCACTAATCCAAAATATCTGACATAGTAATTATCTCGATATTACCTTTTTTGGAAGATTGTTGTATAAAAGCTAATATTTTCTCAAAGTGAGTCCTGAATCTTTTTGAATTGAGCCCAAAGTCAATTGGGTGAAGGCCAATATGGGCTATTCTGCCAGTATTAATCGCTACTTTTATACTATTTCTTAAGACTAGATATTTTGAGTAGAGTGGAACAAAAGAATAAGGATTATTTATATCTATTGGCCTCTCTAATCTATGATGATTCGATAATGGTAAATTTACTAAATCATTTTCTAAGATAGCATCAATTGGCTTATTTGCCAGCCCAAAGGTATTTTTTAATGTAAATAAAAGCTTACTAAATTTAGATGATGACCTGAGATCACCATAAACTCCAGCCCCTCTATATACTTCAAATCCAGTATCTCTCAATGCTTTTAAATTCCCAACCTTATCTTGTGGAAATACGAATGACTTCATTTTCTTAGAATTTCTTTCTCTATATATTAATTGGCATTCATTTAGATCATCAAACGCAGCCTTATATGAGCAGCCGGGATCAGCGAAATTAATATGTGCAAATGAGTGAGAAGCAATTTCATGTTTGATAGGGCTATCCGAGATCTTCTCAATTATATCGGGAGCATAAAAAAATGGATCTTCTTTTGCATCAGAACATGGATCAAACTTGTACCAATCTCCCTCAATCCAATCATATTCTGGCTTGGTAATATTTGGGTGTGGAGGACTTGTACAATTATTTAGGAATAAATGTCCGACTATTGCCCAAGTGGCTGGTACTTCATATTTTTCGAATGAATGAAGTAGCCAATCAACTGCATTCCTATATTCTGCTAATGACTCAGTATAATCATCAAGATTACGATGATGGATTCTAGCCCATGCTAATTCTGTATCTATCGAAAAAACTACTTTAGCAATTGATTTCTTACTGTCCATGATCTTGCCAAGAATCAATCTACTTTAGAAGCCTTCACTAGAACCAATGCTGTTCTATAGAACCACCAAGCGGATAAAAAAGAGATTAAAATAAGAATGGTTATTTTCAGATCATGGATTAACAAACCAAAAATAATTATAGTAGAAATTTTATGAAAATCTGGACCAAGTTGCCTTTTTATTTTTGTTATTAAATCCATTTTATAATGACTATTCGATTGTTCAGATCTTTTGTTGCTATCTTTGTTCTTTGAAAGTAAATCGCTAAATACAGGTCTGGCTTTGATAGCATGATTATTACTCTTATTCATATAGGCAATTACTAAAGTTAGCATTGTGATGACAGACCAAAAAGGCTCTGATTCATGAACATAAAAATGATAAGAGATCCCACTGAAGAACAGAAGAAAACCAAAGCTATCTGAAATTCGGTCTAGCCAAGCCCCAAATACAGTTCCAGTCCCCTTTTTTTTGGCTAGAGATCCATCAGCAGCATCTAGCATTGAAAATAAATACAAAGATATTGCAGCAATAATAGAGTATCTGTATTCATCAAAATGATCAGCTATCAGATATGCTGCAAGAACACCGAAACCTAATCTTATTAATGTTACATGTGTAGGCGTGACTGATGTTTTTGCAAGTAAATTGGCTGTGTGGTCACCCATAAATCTGTGAAACTCTTTTATACTATCGTCGTGATGCTTAGTCCTCAATTATATTTCCCTCCATAGATGAATATTAGTAACCAAAATCTAAAAATCAAAAGCCATGATTGGAAAAAGAATAGTACACAAAACGATATTTACCAAGCTATAATTTACTTATTAACTTAATAAATTTATCTCTTTTAAAAATGAAGATAAACAAAAGTATTCAGTGTTGCATTTGTGGCAGCAATCAATCAGAAATTAAATTTGAGTCATTATCGTTCGTTCTTGAAGAATGTATAGAATGCCAGATGTTAAGGAAGAATTATAAAGCTGAAATCAATAAAGAAGCAGTTCAGAAAATTCAAGATAAAGTCTATTCAGATCTTGGAAGACTAAAAATACCTATGATGAAGAAAATGTCGAAAGACAGGTTTGATTTATTATATCAGCAGAAAAAAAATGGAAGACTGCTAGAAATAGGTTGTGCAACAGGTGAGTTTCTTGATATCGCATTAGAACAAGGTTTTGAATCAACTGGATTAGAAGCTTCGAAACTTTATTCTGATTATGCGAAAAGCAGGGGGCTGAGAATTGTAAATGGGTATTTAGAGGACCTAAAAAGAGAAGAGACCTTTGATGTTATATCAATGTTTCACCTATTTGAGCATATTGAGGAGCCAAATGATTTTTTAGCCAATCTCAGTATACATTTAGATAAAGATGGAGTAATAATGTTCGTAGTACCTAATCAAGGCTCATTTACAAATAAAATTTTTGGGTATCATCATCCTGTCTATCAGCAGACTGATCATCTATTTTTCTATAATCAAAAAACCTTGTCATCAATTCTCGAGAAAAATGGCTTTAAGATATTATCTATTCAATCACTCGAGTACCCTCATCATCCCTTTACATCACTCAGTAGCTATCTAGCAAAAAAATACAAAAGAATAACTGAGAGAGAAAAGAAAGTAGGAAACAGAGTTTCTGAAAAAACAGTAGTTAAATCTAATGTTAATGAAAAAAGCAATAACATATCCCTTAAACCCTATCTGAGAATTCTAGCTGATAAAATACCGTACCTCATGGGTATAATCTTTTATCCTATTTTAAAAATTTATGGAAATATCCTAGAGAGACGAATTAGTGGCCATGAATTGATAATATTTGCAACGAAAGCCGAGTAGTATTGACTGATAGCACCTAAATCAATTCCTCTTTGAAGAAAATTGTTTAGAAATAGAGGATTTAAAGAATCTGAAATCATTCTGGTTAATCACTAAGAGATCATAACTATCTATGTTGAAGAATTTCTTTGAATAATAAATAGAGACCAAAAACATAATTGTATTTGCAATCAAAATACTCGATGCAGCACCATATATTGAGAAATATGGGACTAATGTTAAAAGGAATACAATATTGGTTAAAAAGCCAAAAATCCTAACTTTAGATACATGAAGCGGATCTCCAGTATAAGCTTTGACTTGATTGGCAACACTTATAAATTGAAGCAGAAGCAATCCAGGTAAAAGAATTCTGAAAACATTAATGGTTTCAGAAAATTCTTCTCCATAAATGATGTTAATGGTTGGAGATATTAATAAATTCCCAATAACAGTGAGTATGACTATCAGAAATGTGATGGATCTGAATAACCTTGGGAACTGAGCTTTTATTAAATCAGAATCAGATGTGACAATCTTTGAAACAGAAACAATATCTATAATGCTCTTCGCTTTTACAGACATATTGGCTAGGGTGTGCCCCAATTTAAAATACGCTAAGTTTTCTAGACTCGTCAAATAGGTAACTAATAGAAGCATGATTCCTGAATCAGATTTTTTAATAGCGCTTCCAAGCCATGATTTAAGTCCGTAATTCATAAATTCCATTATCTGATCAAATGACATAAAAACATTCTTCTTCATATCTGAAGGTATATACAAAATGACCATAAAGATCACTGCTAATGATGAGATAAATACACTAAATATAGGAGCTGATATTGCTCCGATAACGCCATAATCTAGGAATATGACAAAAATAAGTACCAGAGTGAATCTGGATATTGTTGGAAGAAGTATAGTTGTAAGTGTAAATGTATTTACCATTCCTAATCCACGTAGTATGGCCCTGAAAAATTTATTAAATAGATTAAGTGGAATCATTAAAGAAGCCATTAAAATTAAATGAACATCAATTCTTTCGGCGAAAATATATTTTTGAATTGGGTCTACCAAAAGATAAGATAAGCCCAGATAAAGAGTTGAGAGCACAGTGCCTACAATTAGTGAAAAATAAAAAATGGCCCAAAGGTTAAAGATTTTTCTACCTGAAAAATAAATTATCGAAGGGCCTATGCCCATGGCTCCAAGACCAGTAATAAGATTTGGAATTATAAAAACTGCAGTATAAACTCCATAATTAAGTGGCCCTAAGTTTCTAACCAATATAACGCTGGTTATAAATTCAAATAATACTGATATTACCTGAATTACTGCTGTCTGAGAGATTGTTCTTATGAATTTCAATTTTATACTATCTATTTGTTTTTAGTAATTATAGGCATTATCGATTTCCTCAAAAAGTATAAATCACTTGCTTTGATTAATAAAAGATCCTTGATAGAAAAACCAAAGTATCTTTGGGCATAAAATAAAGCTATGAGATACATCAATAAGTATGAAGAAGTATATGCTAGGGCTGCACCAAATATCCCAAAATCAGTTAAAAGATAAAAAAGCAAAACTACATTTAAAATGAACCCATAAATTCTGATTTTTGATTTCATTAATGGCCTTCCTGTTTGGGTGAACAACACATTAATATTCCCAAATAAAGTCAAAAGAACAGTCCCATATATTAGAATATTTAGAGCATAATTTGCAGATTCCAATTCATAGCTATATAAAATAGGAAGAAGAAATGATGAGCAAATTAATAAAATAGGCACGGCAAGAATGAAAATCAAAATGATTAATCTATTTACCAATGGGAAGAATGATTTAATTTCTTCAATCTTACCCTTTGAAACAGATTGCTGGAGAAACATTGTTGAAACAGCTTTTATTTGAAGCAATATATTTGAGATCCTGAGTGCAATATTATAATTTGCGATTGATTCTGAATTTAGAAAACCAACCATAATGATCATAGATATCTCACGATTAGATCTTTCTAAAATGCCACCTAAATGACTCTTCAGACCAAATGCAACTATTTTTTTGAAGTCAGCATATGGTAATAGTCTAACTCTTTCTGTAAATCTCTCTTTCAATAACTGGCTCAAACACAAAAAAAGAACTACAGAGATCCTTATGAAAATAATAATAATCACGGCAGCAGCGAGCTTATTCTCTATATCTATAAAAAAAATGATTAAAAATAAAAATGCTCTCATAGTAGCTGGCGCTAAAACCAAAAGATTGGTGTGATAATTCAAATTATTCTGTGCGATTAAGATGGATCCAAAATACTTTTCAAGCAAAGTAAAAGGTATCAGTATGCTAGCGAGCATGATTAGGTCAGTTGGCAGATCATAATTAACATATCCATTAATACTCACCGTGAATGAGGCCAATATAAATGCATATGAAGATCCCAGAGCTAGGGCTATAATCAGCAACGATCGAGATAATTGAGATGTGCAGATTCCAACTTTATTTATAAAAAATATTATTGATGAGCCAAGACCCATAGAACCAAAAGAACTAATCAGATGGGGAAATAATAGAAGTGTAATATAAATTCCATATTGGTCTGCGCCCAGCATTCTTACCAAGAAAATACTACTGAAGAAATCAAGCATCACTCCAATTGATTTCTTACTAAAAATCTTAATTACTCTTGAGGTTAATTTTTCTCTCTGATTAATCATATTAAGAAGAACTATAGAGATATGACCTAGATACCAATTCTCTTAAAATCAATCTCAGGGTAAAAAGAAGCATAGGAGATAATTTTTTCTATTTGGGATTCATTCAGAAATTCTCTTCCTCTTCCAGAAATACCCACGTTTAATCTAGAGGCATTATTATCAACATTATTTACAGATGCTTTTACAACCTCTGAGTCTACGCTTAAACCCTGATGTAAAAGAATTTTGTATATCTCATCTTCCTTATATGCCATTAGATCCTCATAACTAATCCAGTAAGCATCAATCTTATTATCAATAAACGATGCTCTGTACCAAGTAGCATAGAAACTAAAATACCATGGTAAAACCATATCTATTACATAGTCATATTTCTTTCCAGGCTTCAATAAGAGGTAGTCTTGAATAAAATCTGCATTTATCAATTGGTGATTGTAAGATTCGTCAATATGTTCTGCATAGCTAATTACAGTATCAAAAATATCTCTGACCAGAACAATTGGTTTTACTTTCATTAACTTTAAATATTTCTCATTTGCACCGAAGAATCTAAAGTGTTGCTGAGTTATGGTGTTTTGACTCAGCGACTCAATAATTCTTGGTAAATACAAAAAATCATTAAATGCTAATGATGCAGATTTAAAATGATAATCCTTAAAACCAGTAAGTTTGATTAAGTGAAACTTAAGAAATGATGAACCACTCTTTGGGAAACAGGCTATGACAATATGATGCTTATTATATATAGAGTTCTTCAACCAGAAGAACCCCTCCAGAACTTGCATTGTGCCTAATCTTTTATATTGCATCGGAAGATGTTTCAAATTTAGTTATTAAGTTTAAAGAATAATTAACAAAAACTGTAACTTAATAATAAAAATCGGTTGAGATCCTAATATTTTCTCTTCATGCCTAAAAAAATATTCTGAAAAACTCTCTTAAATAAATATCCAATGTCTTGAAAAAGAAGAAGTGGCTCTTGTTTGTACAGCTCCCTTTTTATCATCATCTTTTTCAGTGGGGTCATTATCAGATTCCAAATACCTTTGGCTCGGATCATCAATATACTTGAGGAAATCTTTAGATTGATATCCATGATTAGATATTTATTGATCTTTAGCTTTCCTAATTCCTCTAACAAGGGCTCAGAAAGAGTGTCCTCTATTACTACTAGACTATTTCCCAAAGGTTCTTGCTTATATAGCTTTGGCTTTATGTGCCTGAGCAATTTATTAATCTTATTGATTGAGGATTCATCGGTAACATATAAATTTACATTTATTCCCATGCTCTCTATCGCATTAATCACAGGCACAATAAATATCGTGAAGCCCAGAAAGACAATATCTAAATGCTCCTTATTAGATAATCTTCTCAAATCATTTATCCATGATTCTGTTAAAGATGCCTCTATTCTCTGCCTCCAAACTGATAAGGCATAAGATTCTGTATCTGAGTAAGCCTTTCTTAGTTGACTTTCGTGCTCTTTATTATCGAGGAATGATATCTCATTTTCTTCATTTGGATCTTTTAATAAGTCATAAAAATATTCTTCCTCATTATCATGGTCAATGACAAATTTCGCATTCTTTGTTCTGAGGGAGATAACTCTATTGGGTTGAAAAATAAATCTAGCGTCAGTTCTAAAAATAATCTCATCATTAAAATCTATGAGCTGATCGATAATGCTCTTTTGCTCAAAGTTAAAATGGTAGTCTTTATTTCTGATTTGATTAATCTGGAAGATTGTAGGTGCAATTGAACCTTGAGATATAGTTGAATTTATTACTTTCCTGTCAGACACTAAACTTCTCAGATTGGGATAATTAGACAATACCTCTTCTGGAAATTTAATCGCAAATGGCACGGTAATATTATCATCTGTGACAATCATGTCATGCTTCTTACCAGCTGCCTGTAGATCTACTCCATCACTAGCTAAACCTCTTCTTTGATCAGGATAACCATGATCTGAGGTTACCATTATCAGTGTCTCATGATAGAAATCTTGCTTCTCTAAATCTGTTATCAACCTCTCGATAATATCCGACGTTTGGTAATCAAACCTTGAGTTGAACCATGTCATTAGAAAGAAAGGGGATTCACTAGGAATGATTTTATCCTTCAAATATTTACTGGTAAGCCTATAAAGCTGATCATTTGTCCATTTCTTTTGAGACAACCTCATGTCTCCTGGAAGAAGATTGCTTTTGATTGGAGGAAATACCTGCTTCATCTTATCCCTCATTTCTTTTGTTCCAAATAAACCATGTAAGGAATAATTAAGTTCTTCTAACTCATCATTTACAATATTGTACAATCCCCTTTCCCATCTGAAGTCATTGTAATTTCTGGCAAGCTTGAATGACGCTGTACCCGTCAGCATGCTAACAGCTGACATTACAGAACTTGGTCCAGAGACAACCATTTTATCGAATTCTAGATAATTCCTATCTTTCAATTCTGAGAAAACTTTTAAACGATCTCTTTCATCTAAGCCAGTTTCGATAGAGCGAACTGCATCAATTATTATCAGTATGATATTAAATTTTTTCATTTCTGATCCTGTTTAGTAGATATGCTTAATCTATTAGATATATTTAGAGATTGAAGAATGTTATTAAGAATCCAACATTTCTACTCTTATAGCATGCCTTCCAGCCTCATAATCTGCCTTTATCCACTCATCAAATATTAACTTGGCCAGTTCATGGCCAACAACCCTAGACCCCATACAAAGTATATTTGAGTCATTATGCTGCTTTGAGAGAGACGAAGAATATGGCTCAGAGCAAACAACTGCTCTTATGCCTTTATGTCTATTGGCTGCAATTGACATACCAACACCTGTGCCACAAATCAAGATTCCTAAGGCTTCTTCAGTCAATACTCTCTTTGAAACAAGGTCAGCTACTTCCGGGTAGTTACTACTATCAGTGGTATGCACTCCAATATCCTCTTGATCGATGTCACCATAGTTTTCTTGAATATGCTTCTTAATTGATGCTTTTAGATCAAGAGCTACATGATCACATCCGATTATGATTTTCTTAGGCATGTAATAGCTCCCAATTCGTCTTACCTAGATCTCCAGCATATTTAAGTCTATCAATTGCTTTTGCCCAATCATCAGATGTTACTATTACGGAACAAACCACAATTGAGTCTGCGCCAAGAGTTAAGACTTCACGAACTGTATTTTGATTCATACCTCCATCAATAATGATTTTCTGCTCTTCAGTAGTTGAGAGTTTCAATTCAATGAGCCTTTTTGTAGTTTCAGGTATAAATTGTGCGCCAGAGTAGCCGGGCTCTACAGCCATAAGAACCAATCTATCAAATAATGGGATTATTGGTTTTATGCTATCAATTGATGTTGACGGATTAATAACAAGCCCAGGTGATATTGATTTTTCTCTGATTTTTTTAGCAAAAGCTGCGACATCAATTTTTGATTCTGCATGAAAGTTAAGGGATGTGATATTAGATAATTTATCCAAAAGAGAGTCGGGGTAAAATGACATGATATGAACATGTTTAGGAAGGGTACTTTCATATTGATCAACATAGTCAACATCGAAAGCACTAGTAGGAACAAAATCCCCATCCATAATATCAAAATGAAGTGAGTCTACTAGAGGCTCAATTTCTGAAACGCCAACTTTTAGCTGATGTCTCTTAAGGCACATTGGAGAAAACTCTATCATTCTCTACCCTCCTGATTACTTATCAATATAAATAATTGATGATGCTACATCTTCTGGAACAATAATTACATCCATATTTGCATTTTTGGCTGCTTCCTTGCCCGGCTTGCTATCTTCAAAAACTAAGCATTCCTCTGGCCCTACTTTGAGCATAGAAGAAGCCATTAAATAAATTTCAGGATCTGGTTTAGAATTTTTCACATCTTCTTTTGATAATAAAAGATCTACCTCAACTGTTGGTGAAAGCCTTTTCATAATAATCTTAAGATAATCTCTATGTGAGTTTGTACAGATAGCAGTAGACAAATCCATTTTTTTGGCTAGAAGCAAAAAATTTATAATGGGTATATTAAAATTAATTTTTTTCTTAGCAATTTTCTCCAACAGAATCTTCCTTTGCTTAATTAATACATTTATATCTGCTTTAAGGGAATATTTCTCTATTAAAAAATTTAAATTACTCTCTTCACTCTTGCCGATGAAATCTGCATTTATCATCTCAATTTGTACATTGAAGTTATTCTTAAATAATTCTTTATAGGTTTGTATCCTAAGGGCTTCACTGTCAACAAGTACTCCATCTAAATCAAAAATGAATGCTTTGTATTCTTTAATCATCAGGCTCTATGAATGATTTCATACTCGTCAAGAGTATTAACTTCAAATATTTCATTAGTGAGGTCTATACAGAAGATGTCATGATGATTAACGGCTTCACGAATTGCGCCATAAAAATTCGAATTTGTATTGCCTTTATTTATTTGCTCATCGATTTGGTTAAAAAGGAACTTGGAAAGTTTAGAGCTTATTTTTGCAACCCCCATAGCTTTGTGAGTTGCACCAGAAAATTGACTGTTATCCATCTTTAATATTTTTGAATCTAAATCTAAATGGACTTGCTCCATGTTATCTGAAAGCTTTTGATTTCTGGCTACTATAAGATTAAGATTTTCATTGCTTTGGAGAGAATGTATAACTTTTGGTTCGAAAATATTGTCACAGTTAAGATGAATAAAATCATCTAATTCTATTTCTTTATATGCTAACCAAAATGAATAGGCGCTGTTGGTAGAATCATAATCAATATTAAATATGAAATTAAACTCTGCTTCTTTGGAGTCGTAATTGCTATTTACATATTCAATAATTTTCTCCTTCTTATACCCACAAACAATATTTATAGTCTCAATACCGTTTCTTAGAAGGGCATCAATTTGTCTCTTTAAGATTGGAACCTTGTTTGCTTCAATTAAAGCCTTTGGGATTTCCTCAGTCATATGGTGCAATCTGCTCCCTAGGCCTGCAGCTAATATAAGTGCCTTTTTAATCATTTATCTAGTATAAAAATATATTTCTTCTTATTCTCTCGTCTTCCGAAGCTCTTATCTTCTTACTGAGAGTAACAAACTTATCAAGGTCTTCGACTTGCGGAGATAATTTATTAATTAAATTATATATTTCTCTAATTAATTCAATTGATATATTGCGATCGACATTAAAGAAGTCTCCTAAAAAATGATGGAGCAGATTCTCAGGTAAGAAATTATCTAAATTGCCTCTGACAATAGTTACTTCAGACATGAGTGCCTTATCTATTCTTTTTTGTATGTATTCCTTTGTATATGGTGGAGAAAAATCAACATAAGATATACCCCCAGGTCCAATCACAAAATTTTTAATGTGAGGATCTAGGTTAATTTTTCCATCTATTGCTTTTAGAATTTCTTTTATAGTAAGTTCCAAGAACGGTCTTCCCTTTCCTCTGACGAGTTCATTTAGATTGAAAATTTCAAGGATATTTTGGCCAGCATTTTGACAAAGAAACATAATCCTATCATCTAGAACTTTATATCCTTTTATTTCTGGCAAATTTATTCCAGCCCCTTGGATTTCTTTAATGTATTGCTCAAAATAAACTAATAGTTGTTCTTGGCTCAAGCCAAGATCTATATTACTTATCACACTTTTCTCAACCAAGTCTTCGCTATTTTGTTTAATAATTCTATATTCAGTTCCGATAACGGAATATTTTGAAGCTTTATTCATGGCATGCTTAATATGTAAGTATTTTTTCAGAAACCAACTGATCTAAAGTATTTTCAAAAATGGTCTCCATCTTAATCTGATTTATTTCATTTAGAATGGTGTATCTATCTTTCTTCAATCCTTTCTCAAGAGAATCATTTAATGCAGAAATGATCATTGATTTATCAACGCCTATTTCGCTTAAATTCATTGGTAATTTCATTCTTTTGATTATTCTAGATATAAACTTGTAATCATTTCCTTGAATCAAAGACATTATAATTACTCCTAACGCGACTAATTCTCCATGAAGAGGAACTTCATCTTTTGCATATTTTTCAATTGATAGTGCAAAAAGATGCTCTGATCCTGATGCAGGTGGACTCCCTTCCCAGTCAGTTATATTGCATAGTAATACTTGGCAAAGATGATACTGATTTGACCAATCTAAAAAATCATTATCAATCGGAAATGTATCAAGCCATTGAATGACCTCATCGATCAATGCTTCGACAAAATAATTCCTATTATTTTCATGCTTCTGATTAGATAAGATCCAATCAGATTTTGCTGTAAAGAACGCAGATATGTCGCCTAAACCTGCATAAATTAATCTTGGGTTACTTTTGAAAAGTTTCTGCAGTAGGTATAGGTCAATTATGGCTAGATGTGGGGGATTACCGTCTATTGTCAAGTCATATCCAAATTTCTTAATCGCAGGCAGTGCATGTATCTTGGGTGATGCATAGACATGGCTAGCCAAACTAGTTGGGAAAGCAATCATGGAGATATCAGTCTTGTAGCCAATAAATTTTTGAATATCCATTACCCTTCCACCTCCGAGGGCAACAATGAATTTTACATTACTATTAGCTTTAGAGGTTTCTATAATATTTTCAATATTCTTGTGAGAAAATTCTTTTGAAATATTCACAAGCTTAATTGGTTTTTTATTTATAAAATCTGAAAATATTTCTGAAGCAAAATCAAAAGACTCGTTGTCAGTAATTAGAATTGCTTTGTTATGTATGCGAGACCAGCATCGACCAATATAGTTATTTACTGCAGAGACCGATGGGATTATCTGATAGCAAATATCATTGGTTGATAAAATCTCTTCTGAGAGACTTTGTGATCTAGAGTAAAACTCAGATTGAAATGTTTTGCTCAAGGCTGTCTGATAATCAATATCAAAATTTGGTATATCCGAATTTTTTTTGAGACCAGACGAAAATACTCCGTCAAGTAAAGTTCTAAGGTCAGATGAATCCCTAATTCTCATATTCTATAAATAGATTACAATCTTCCATCAGTATCATTTGAATCAAATATTGACTTGATATCAAAAATAATAGAATTATTTTTACCAAATCTTCTAATCTCTTCGATACCTAGATCTAGGAATTCTTGATGAGCAGTTGCGATAATGATCGCATCATAAAAGTCTCGTTTTGGAGCATTAATAATATCAAGGTCATAATATTCTTTAGCCTCTTTTGGATCTACCCAGGGGTCAAAAACATCTACTAAATTACAGTCTTTTTTAATCGTTGAATAAAGATCAAAAACTAATGAGTTTCTGATATCGGGACAATTTTCTTTAAAAGAAAAGCCCATTATTAGAATATTGGAATCTTTCGGAACAATATTACTCTCATTCAATAAGTCTAGTGTTCTCTTAGAAACATATTTGCCCATATCATCATTGAGCTTTCTTCCCGTTAATATTATTTCAGGAGTATAGCCAGATTTTATGGCTTTATATGTAAGATAATATGGATCTACACCTATGCAGTGGCCTCCAACCAAGCCTGGTTTGAAATTAATGAAGTTCCATTTTGTTTCAGCTGCCTCTAAAACATCTTTAGTATCGATATTGAGTGTATCGAAAACAATGGATAACTCATTAATGAGAGCTATGTTTATATCTCTCTGTGTATTCTCAATTACTTTTGCAGCCTCAGCTACTTTAATGCTTGATGCCTTGAATGTGCCCGCAGTTATAATGCTTGAATAGAGCTTGTCTATAACATTTGCTGCTTCTTTTGTAGACCCTGATGTAACCTTGACTATATCCTCTACACGATGATTTTTGTCCCCAGGATTAATTCTCTCAGGACTATAGCCACAGAAGAAATCACGATTAAACTTTAACCCTGAATACTCTTCCAATATTGGAACACAAATCTCCTCTGTTACTCCTGGATAAACAGTTGATTCATAAATTACATAATCGCCCTTAGATAAGAGATTACCAACGAGTTGGCTAGCATTTCTAATAGCCGATAGATCTGGCCTTTTATCAGTATCAATTGGTGTTGGAACTGTAACCACATATATAGAGCAATTCCTCATTTGTTCTTGATTCGAAGTAAACTCTAAAAATTGAGATTTTTTTATTTCGCCTTTAGTTACCTCTAAAGTCCTATCATTAAATTCTTTGAGATCCTCGATCCTCTTCTGATTTATATCAAAACCAATTGTTTTATACTTTTTCCCAAAAGCAACAGCTAATGGCAATCCCACATAACCAAGTCCTACGATCGCAATTTCTTTATCTTGATAGGTCATAAACTAAGAGGGCTTGGGAATTTACCAAGTGATTCCTTGGGTGATAATAGATTCATCGATGTTGTCTTTATACTTTTCAAGAATCTGTATCATCTCTTGAAGTATTTCTTTGGTAAGGAAATGAGGCTTTACACCCAAATCAATTAAGCCCTGATATGTTGGATTATAATAATGGTCCTCAGCTTCTATCCTTGGATTTTCTATATTTTTTATAGTCACATCATAACCCATCTCGTCTGCAGCTTCCTTTACCCTCTCAGCAAGTTCATTCACTGTAAATGTTTCAACTATTTGATTAAAAATATCCATCTTTCCTCTTTCAGGAGGATTTTTTTGAGCAATTTCAATACATTGCAAAGTGTCTTTAATATTTAAATATCCTCTAGTTTGACCTCCTTTCCCATAAACAGTTAGAGGATGCCCTATTAAGGATTGTATAAGAAATCTATTAATTACAGTTCCAAAAACTTCATCATAATTAAAATGAGTCTTGAGGTTATCATCAAGCTGTGATTCCTCAGTATGGATTCCATAAACTGGTCCTTGCATTAAATCAGTGACTCGTAACTTCCACATCCTAGTTCCAAACCATAGAAGGTCTGTATCCATTATTTTGCTAGTATGATAGACCGATGAAGCTTGCCTAGGAAAAAGAAAGGTATCTGTTTTGCCCTTATGAGAAATATCAATCCAGCCTTCTTCAATGTCAATTTTAGGTGTCCCATACTCACCCATCGTCCCAAGCTTAATAATGTGAGTTTCTGGTGAGTAATCTCTAGCAGCAAACATCAAATTATTTGTAACAATAATATTATTATGAAGGGTTTCATTGGCCCTATTATAGTCAATCATAGAATAGGGTGCCGATGGCTGCTCTGCATAATGAATTACAGTATCAGGTGAGCCTGAACACTTAGATTTCATAGGCCAGTTATAGTCAATTGAACCATCAAATAAAGATCTGATAAGACTTGGATCTACTAAATCACCAATAACGACATTGATCTTAAAACCAGAAACTTTTTCCCAAATCTTTGCCCTTTCAATTAAATTTGGATTATCGTAGAGAAACTTAACGCCAACATCCTCTGATGCTTTTCTTCTTAAATAATTATCAACAACTGTTACTTCGTGTCCCCTGGATGAGAAGTGCATTGCTGTTGGCCATCCGAGATAACCATCACCACCGAGAATTAATATTTTCATAGGCTTTTTGTTTTTTTTAAATTTTGAAAATAATCACTTGAGAAGTCCGTAGTCTTTCAGAAGGTTCTTTATATCAGTCCCTGAGAGTTTATTTTCATCCTCTGAATTATAAGGAATTTCAACCTCTTGAGAAATTATATTTTCGTATTGATCTGTTATCTCTTTGTCAACAAAAGGGGGGCGAATTACATAAAACTTACTAAGCTCTAGTGTTCTTCTGGTTTCTTCCTGGTTCATTAGCTCTTCGAACATCTTTTCACCCTGCTTTGCTCCTATTTCTGAGATATACAGTTCCTCTGCCTTTCTTCCATAGTCGACTGAGAACTCATCAATCATTGATTGAGCGAGGTCAAGAATACTGATTACTGGCATTTTAGTCACAAATATCTCGCCTCCATTGGCAATGGCCGCAGAATCTAATACTAATTGAGCTGCTTGGTTAATGCTCATAACAAACCTAGTCATTTCTTTAGAGGTCAATGTTAATGGCTTACCTTCTTTAATCTGATTCAAGAATATTGGAAATACCGATCCAGCAGAGCCTAGAACATTACCAAAACGTGTTGATGCAAAAACTGTTGATCCAAATTGCTGATTAGCCGTTGTCACTAGCTTTTCTCCAAGAAGCTTTGTCACGCCCATAATATTTGTCGGATTGACAGCTTTATCAGAGCTTGTATTAATAAAAACCTGAACATCTGCTTCCGTGGCACAACTAATCATATTCTGTAACCCATAAACATTCGTTTGTATAAATTGATTAGGGGATACTTCAGACAGCATCACATGTTTGTATGCCGCAGAATGAATAACAATATCAATGCCTCTCATTAGTGGAAGAATGTCCTTTGATTCCCTTATGTCTGCTAATCTAAAGGACACCATTTGATCTTCAGCAAATAAATTATCGAAATAGAAAATTGCGTTTTCATTATTATCTACACCAATGACTTTGGTTGAACTATGTTTGAGATTGCTCAGTATAGATATAATCTCAGAACCCACTGTTCCGCAGGCTCCAGTTACTAAAATTGACTTATTCTTGAAAAATTCACTCATTTCTTATCTCTCTTAAAAAATATTCTACAGTCTCTTTTAATCCATCATTCAAATGTTTTCTTGGCTCCCATTTAAGAACCTCCTTAGCTTTAGAAATATCAGAAAAGTTTCGTTTCATGTCTCCAAGTCTAACTTCTCCTTTTTTGACATTTATATCTTGAGATGTAATTTCTGAAAAAATCAGTGTTAGCATTTTGATAATATCATTGATTGATGTTTCTTTATTAGTCGCAATCTGAAAAACTTCCCCGCCAACTTTATCAGCTTTGCTTGATTGTATTATCGCATTAACAAGATCATCTACATAAATAAAATCCCTAGTCTGTTTTCCATCACCATATGTCTCTAAGGTCTTGTCCTCTAGAATTTCTTTTGTGAATTTAGCTACAACACTATTCTTATGAAAAGACATAGGTCCATATACGTTGCTAAACCTCAGCACAACAGTATCAATATCAAAACTGTGTTTATAAGCAGAACAGTATCCTTCACATGAAAGTTTACTAGCGCCATAAGGTGAAATTGGCTTTGGTACTATTTCTTCATGGATTGGTGGAATTATATTTCCAGCTGGTGCGCCGCTTGAAGCAAAAATGAATCTCTTTATTTTATTTTCCTTTGCAGCTTCCAAATAATTGAGTGTTCCTTTAACATTTGCATCGCAGTCAAAAATTGGGTCTGCAATTGATGCTTCAACACCGCAGTTTGCAGCTAAATGCACGATGATATCAGCTCCAATGGTTGACCTTAATGCTAAGTTCTTATCAAGAATATCTCCAGAAATAATATCTAAGCCATTAATTGACTGAATATCATCGTTGGGGTGAAAAAGCTTAAAACCATATGTATTCTGAAGGAAATCAGGCGAGCCTATGCTTAAATTATCAATAACTCTTATATCTCTTGCTCCATTGGAAAAGATATTTTTAATTAGGTTGCTACCTATAAAACCACAGCCCCCAGTGATTAGCCATTTCATCAGGACTAGTCTTTTATAAATTGGCTCTTCTGAGTTCTTACCATAATACTTACAAATATTATAATTATGCTTAAGATTCCAGATAATACGGTTGAAACCACCATGATTAGAGCTCTATATGGAGCAACCTTTTTATTAGGCGTATAGCCAGGATCTATTACTTTGAATGCGAACTCTTCCTTGGTAGAAGCAACCATTACCGTTTTCAATTGATCCTCTAGTAAGGCATTTAAGCTTCTTTTAATATCAACAATATCGGTTTTAGATAATTCAACTTGAAGATACTCAATCGTTTCATTTGTTTCCACTATTGATTCTTGTCTGATGTAATCATTGATTGCAGTAACCATTTTATTAGCAATCTCCATTGAAAGTTTTGGGTTATTAGTATCAATAGTAAGTGTTATTAAGCCCTTTCTTATATCATGATCAACTGTTCTTATATTTTTTGAAATTAAGAAATAAGCATCCCATAATGATGGAGGATCGCCCTTCCATGAACTTTTATCTGAATCCCATTTTTTTGGGAAAAGCTTTGGCAGCATGTTATATTCTTCAACAAATGACTCAGTAAACTTTCTGGATTCTAAAACAGCAATCTTACTGGTCGTTGAAGACGAAAAGCCTCCAAACATAGGGCTAAGCCCAGAGTTACCTAGAATCGAATTAATTAATCCACTTGCACCCCCGCCAGAAGAGCCGCCAATTTGTTCTGCCTCAACCATCAAGACTTGAGCTCTATAGACATTTGGCGAGGAAAAAGATAAATATAGCCCGAATAGAATCCCTGCAGCAATCGTAAAAATAATAATTTTGATATTCTTTTGAAGAATATCAATTATCTCAAAAATATTTAATGCTTCTTGTTCAGTTTGTGTATTCAATTTCTTAAATCTAATTATTAATTAATATTTATATTTGAACATCATAGTAATCCAAATACCACTCTACAAAATTACCTATACCATTGGATATATTTGTTTTGGATTCATAATTTGTAGCTTCTTCCAATAAGCTCGTGTCTGCAAAAGTATCTTTAACGTCTCCTGGCTGCATAGGTAACATCTTTGTTTCAGCCTTGAGCCCAAGTTTTTCCTCCAATATCTGGATATAGTTCATAAGTTGTTCTGGCCTGCTGTTTCCAATATTAAATAATCTCCAAGGCGCTCTACTTGTAGCAGGATCTGGATTCAGACCATCCCAATTATCATTTCCCTCAGGAATAGAATTAGCGGAAGAAATTATACCCTGAACTATGTCATCAATATATGTAAAGTCTCTTGAGTGATCACCATAGTTATAAACCTCAATAGGTTGGTGTTTAATGATGCGATCTGTGAATTTAAATAACGCCATATCTGGACGACCCCAAGGGCCGTAAACGGTAAAAAATCTGAGTCCTGTTGTTGGTAACTGAAATAAATGACTATAAGTATGAGCCATAAGTTCATTCGCTCTTTTTGTTGCTGCATACAAACTTAAAGGATGATTCACTTGATCTCGCTCAGAAAAAGGGATCTTTTTATTCCCTCCATATACAGAACTCGATGAGGCATAAACCAGATGTTTAGTATTGTAATGCCTGCATAATTCAAGAATATTTGCAAACCCTACAAGATTTGATTCTATATAAGACATAGGATTTTCAAGGGAATACCTCACACCGGCCTGTGCAGCGAGATTAATAACATAATCTGGCTTGAAGTGACTAAATACCTTTTTTAATTCCTGATCCTCAATTGAGATCCTATTATGAGCATAGTTTTCATACTTATTCAGTCTTTCTAATCTATCTTCTTTAAGCCTAGGATCATAATAATCGTTATGATTATCAATACCACATACTATTTCTCCTCTATCTAGTAGCTGAATAGCCAAACTTGAGCCTATAAATCCGGCAGAACCAGTAATTAAATATTTCATTAGAACGAACTCTGTGGTTTTTTAATTGGTTATGCTATTAAGAGCAGCTGCAGCAAGGCCTAGCTGATAAATAATTGAAGTAACTTCAGAAGTGGCCTTAATACCAGAAAATGGCTGTACTTGAAGAGGGACAACTATAGTATCCCCAGGCTCTACAGAGCCTCCTCTTGACCTGAAAAACCCTGCGCTTATTTGCGAAGGAGAAATAATTTTCCCATTTGATTTAATTATATAAATACTATTTTCATCAGCAAACTTATTCGACCCGCCACTTAAATTGACATAGTCTTTTATTGAGTAATCGGATTTGAATAGGTGTGAATTTTGAACATAAACCTCTCCAATAACCGATACTGATTGTTGTGTTTTTGGAATAAAGATAGTATCACCATCCTCAAGTATTAAATCTGCTTCATAGCCATCTATCATTCCTTGAATATCCACTACCAATCTTCCCATAACGTTATTCTCGGCACCATCATCAACTAAAAGCGAAGTCAACTGTGAAATTGCAGAGCTGTCTAAAGACGCTTGACCAATTCCTCCAGCCTGACTTGCTAAAACAATTTTTCTTTTTAATTCATTTTTTGCATTTCTTATTCTTTCACTTTCTGCTTTCTTTAAGGACTCTCTTTGAAAGAAGGCAGCTCCGACTGAAGCATATTGTGTTGTTCCACCTGCCCTTTTTATAAGTTCGGTCAGTGTTTGATTTTCTGAAATTGGATACTCGCCTGGGAAAAATATTTCCCCTCTTAATGTTACTGTTTTTATGTTTTGGGTTGCCTGTTTTACATTTACCACATCTAGTGACCTAAGTTTAATTTTAGACACACTTTCATCTCTCAAAGAAGCAAATATGTTGTTGGTTTTGTACTCCTTGTTATCAAGCCTTCTTCTGCTCAACTCTACATCTGTATCAAAAGCACCTTCGGACAAACCTCCGCCAGAATTGATTGCATCAATCAACTTCATGTTTCTTGTAAGAGGGTATTCACCTGGAAAATGAACGCTTCCATAAACGGAGACAATCTTCGATGCATTATTAGAAGATGACTGTCTTCTTAATATATTTATGACTGGGTCCATCAACTGTCTTCTGCATAGATTAGTTAGCGTAAGTGATAGGTTTTCACTTTTGCTATCCGATTTATTTTTTGATTCAGACTGTCGTTCTACCTCTTCTAGTAGGTTTCTAAAGTCCTGAGGTTCCGTTAAGTCTTCTAAATCTTCAAGCGGTATAGATTTCTTTGCTTTAAACCCATCCGCCTCAATAATCAAAATTGCCAAGTCCTTAGGAACCACACAATAGTCATGAATTGTATACTCATAGTATTTTTGAAGTGCTTCCTCTGTAGATTCTCCAAATTGAGCACCCATTGATTCCCCAGTGACTGGATTCCTTATAGCTTTTTTTGCTTCTAAAACCTCTTGCTCTGAAATTAATGATCTTCTTAGATAAGTCAATGAATCCCATTCATCAACTAGAACTTCTTCTCCATCAATAGTAATATATTCGTCCTGAATCAGTCTTGTAGTTATTTCATTGGGCTCTAATAGGCTCGGCAAAAATATAAGTTCATCGCCTTCGAATAGCTTATAATTCTCTCCACTTGAAAGTTTGTTGTTAAATACCTTTTCTAAATCTACCTGAATGAAGTCATAATTTTGACTGTTCTTAATTAGCCTTTTGATTAAAACATAGTTGACATCAGTCATTGAGAGAAGCTTTTTTGGTGAATCCATAAGATCCCCAATCCTCATGCCGTCATACCAAGCATAAAATCCTGGCTTTAAAGCATGTCCGCTTAACAAAACAGCATTTTTTATAGAATTTTCTACGGGATATACTTTTATTAGGTCCCCACTCTTTAGTTTAAAGTCCTCATTCTTAGTACTAATTTCTAAAAGATCATATCCACTTTCAGTCACTCTCTGGAGTTCTATTGAAGATAGGTCTGCTTTGTGCTTAAGATTACCTGATAGAGATATAAGATCCTTAAGGTTTTCATTTTCTTTAAGCTCATATATTGCAGGTCTAGAAACTTCACCGATTATGCCTACTGTTTTTGTAATTGGAGGAATAAAAACCACATCGCCTTCAAGAAGGCTTATATCATTTGAAGTATCTCCCTTTAATAATAGATCATAGAAATCAAGTGATGCTATTAACTCCCCTCTTCGCTTCACTTGAATATCTCTCAGTGAGCCAGTTGACCTAATGCCGCCACTTTTAAAAATCGCATTTGTTAATGTTGTCAGTGAGCTCACTGTATACATTCCAGGTTGAAATGCCTCACCTAAGACAAATACATTAATCGATCTTAGCCGTCCAAGAGTAACCGTTGATTCGGTGCCAATAAATTTTTCCTTTACCAAACTTTTTATGCTTTCTTTAAGTTCTATAAAAGTAAGTCCTGCAACAGAGATAGGGCCTATTTCAGGAATAAGGATTTCTCCCTCACGAGAAACTTTAAGTAATTTATTTGAGTTCTGACTTCCATACATTATGATCCTGATAGTATCGCCAGACCCGATTACATAATCTGATGGCACTAGTACATTATTAGTCTGCGAGAATGTGCTTGGAGCTTGATTAAAGAAATCATATCCAAAATACATGTATGGTTTCTCAAGGTCTTTGGATTGAGGAGAACCCGAGAAATCTTGTTCGCCAGTGTAACTGTAGTTTTGATCTTCAAACGAAGGCTCTTCTTTGGGGGCCATGGTTTGGTTATCATCAGCCATGGGGTCTTGCTCATCAAGCATTTGTCCAGTTCCACTGTCAGACATGCCTTGCGCAAGACCACTCAACAGTTGAAGCTCAGAAACCTGTGCAAAAGCAGGAGTAACCAAAAAAGAAAATAAAAAGGAAAGAGCTATATATTTTTTGTTATTCATATATGTTCAGAATTTACAATTTTAAAGTAACTCATCTTATACAGTTCATAACGAATAGTAAAAGACAGAAAAGTAAATCATGCAATTATTTTACATTATTTAATTTCTTCTAAGGAGTAGTATTTTGTTATATATAGTCCCAGTCTCTTTGAGAAGAAATCAAAAGTGAAGTAACTATTGTTCAAAATATCTTTCAAGAAAAGTATCAAAAGTTACAGAATCTTTATCCTCTAATCTTCTAGATTTTACTATCGATTCAACTGATTCTTTCTTGATTTTTTTTAAATTTTTAGTTTTTAGTGGTTTACTCATTAAAGAGTTACTTTTATTCTCCTCAGCTATATAGGAACCAAAATCAAAATAAGATAGATTGGAGGAAAGGAATCTATCAAGAAAAATTGATGATGGGCAAAGCGATGAATCATCAATATGCTTTATTTTTTTCGAAATGATTCCAGAATAGTTAAAATCAATTGAATCAATAAGGTCAGATATCATCAACATTTTATTAAGAATGCTCTTAGCCTCAGACTTTAGATCTATTTTATTGCCAAATTTGATCAGTTGTAAGTTATTAGCTTTTCCGTATTTTGAAACTAATAAATCATTTGATCTAATATCTTTAAACTCCTGTTTTGATACTTCTGGAGAATCTGTGATCGAGCAATAGATCATAAAAATCTCTAAAAAAAGTATAGTTTCAAGATTTATCCCAATTGGTTCAAATGGATTTATATCAATTGATCTTAACTCAACATATTGGATGCCGTATTTATTAAGTTTTTTTGCCAACCTTTCATCAGTTTCAGCTGAACTTTTAGGCCTTGCAGCAGAGTAATATTCATCTTCAATCTGTAACTTATTTTTACTTATTTGAGACTCTTTGCTTATAAAGGAGAAGCTATTGCAAAATTTATTCGTAGCACTTCTAAGTGAATTTGTGTATTCCCAAACTGAGGACAATGATACGTCAATCTCATTGATAGTATTCTGGTAGCCCATATCACTCATTCTAATGCTTGTAGAGTTTGGGAAGTAGGAGTATTCAGAATCAATCATCACTGCATCATTTTCTCCTTTATTCAGCAAATTATTACTCACTACTGGAGATGAGCCCAATAAATATAGAAGCAACCAGTTATTTCTATATATATTTCTCAATACGCTTAGGTAGATCTCATTATTTGAAGAATCATTAGATCGAGAACTATTCAAATTGTACTCCTCTAGATAGGAATTACTAAATGAATAATTGAAGTGTACTCCAGAAATAATTTGCATGGCTTTACCATAGCGTTGAGCTAAACCAGATCTATACAGCTTTTTAAATTGGGCCAAATTAGACTGCCCATACCTTGCTATAGGTATATTTCTTTCAGGGGTATTGGGTGCAATACTAAAAGGCCATAAACTTTCATCTTTAATACTTTGGTGAACAAAATAGTGGGCATCTTCTAAAAAATTTAGCTCATCTCCTCTTTCAAAGAATGGTGGTGTGATGAACTCAAGTAGCGCTTCTGAAAAGTCAGTAGTAATAAATTTATTAGTAAGAGGTGATCCCAGCTCTTCTGGATGACTTCTTCCAGAAATGCCTTGATCAGAAAACCTTAAACTCTCTTTTTCGAGGCCAATATTAGCTTTATTATAATTCTCTGCTAGCTCTTTTATTACTTCATGACTTTTTAATTTAATATTTATTTTTTATTACCCTTGGCCATTTGCTTTTGGGCTTGTACCAAAGCCTGAAAATATTTTTTTTACCGACCATGGTTTTCTTCTAAGAAGATCAATTTCCTCAATTGAATTTACTGAGACATCATATAAATTTCCCACATGTGCTTTTTGCCCAGCATCTTTAGTAAGTGGACTCCAGGCCCAAGCTCCTCGGCTTCTCGTTTCTTGTCCGAACATATCCATAGGTAGATTAAAATAAATCCATTTATTAAAACTCCCTTCTCCTACACACTCTGCATCACAATCTGTTAAAGCAATTATAGCTCCTACTTTGGCTCCAGTCTTAAATCTTCTTCCAATGTCAATATGAAAACCGACATCCTTAGCCAAGAATTTCCCTCCACTCACTTTAAGTGTTAAATCATAAAAAGGAACTCTATGATAATAAGTCATAAAAGCTGTAACCGTTTCATAGTCTTTAAAGCCCAGCCTTTGATTGAACTCTCTTTGTTTTAGCCAATATGTATCAAACTCAAGCGCCCAATTTGCATCATCTGGCATATATAAAAAATCAGCGCCAACCCCTCCAAACATCCATTCCAAATAACCGGCAGATAATCTTGCTTTTATATTGGAACTTACTGGAAATGTATATTCTAGGGCCATTTTTCTAATGCCTGTCTCTCCTTCTGTCAAATATAGTCTCCTATCTTGTCTGACATGGTAAAGATCGCCATCAGGGATATGGTAAGTATACTCATCAAAATTATTCTTAATGTTAAAGCCGATATCAGTTGAAAAATACATTCCTCTCTTAATTGCATACTCAGTATGCAGGTAAGCTTCTAACTGCCAAAAGTAAAATCTTTGTTGATGTTGGATTGTTCCAGATAGATGTGGTTTTAGTTCCCAGAAAAAATCTGGGTATAGATCTGGATTCTTAAGTCTTATAGAGCTTTCCATGATCGGTCTACTTTGATTAAAAGTAAAATCTGACTCATAGAGCCCCCTAGACATAACTTTATTAATCAATTCATCTTTGCGAATTGTTGAGCGAAAAGTTTCTAGGCCCATATCAAAGTTAACTATAGTTATATATTCAATATAGCTTGGTGCATTTATTGCAAGGATTCTACTGGCTAAATCAATTGAATCAATTTGTTTCCTGAATCTGCCTTGGCTAATCTCAGCTTGTATCTCTTTGCCATTAAATAAGATCTCATGTGTTATTAGGCCGACTCTTTTCATATTTGAGAGTATTTGGTCTCTAATGTATTTTTGCTGCTTTTCATTTAAGTTTTTAAAGTCTTTCTTCCAAGGGTTAAGAGGAATGTTTTCTGGACCTAATCTGAACTGCGGCTCAGTAAGAAAGTTTAGGTTGGTGTGAACAGTAAAATTGCTGTAGATGGTATTGCCTCGATTAAAGCCGAGCGATATATCAAGATTAGATCTTTCTGACATCATTCGACTGTAGCTTAGAGAATAATTTATGGGAGAATCAACCTCTAATATCACTCCATCCTTTTCTTGCTGATAATTATTAGAATCATACTCAAGCATGAACTTCAAATTTTTAATCGGGGTTTGGTAAGTCATTCCTCCAAAAATAGCTGTCTCACCTCTGAACCAATCATCATACTCTAATTGACCTCCTCTACCAGACATACTCCCTTGTCTAAACTCAAAGCTTTCTGAAATCATTGAAAGTGGATTTTTAATATTATCTCTTGTGCCCATTCTCCCCCAACCAATTCCGAGCGAAACATCAAAATTTCCAATATTTTTATTAGCCACAATATATTCGCTACTAAATACGCCGGTACCACCAAGATCAATTAAGCCTAGAGCAACGGCTGGCCTATAATCTCCCTCCTCAAAAATCTTAAATTTGACATCAATTGCTTTATCTTTGAATGTCTGATCTCCTGCTCCACTATAGCTTCCTCCAAAGTAAGAAGCATATCCTAATTCTGTGTACCTAAGGACAGCTTCCAGCCAAGGAAAATACTGTACCCTTCCATAGAGTCGATTATAGGGATCCTCAATTGATAAACCAAAGCCAAACTCTCCATCAGCATCAAATCTTGCTGTTGGTGTTTGAATAAGCCCTATTCCACCATAAACATTTTGTGAGTAATTAGATGTCTCATTATTTTGGGCAAAAATTGGGGATAAAAAGAAAAATAATGATAAGTAAATAATAGATATTTTCTTATTTTTCGTAATCATTATTGTCGTAAGCCTGACCAATAGTTTTGTATGAGTTATCAAAAGTAGATATATATTACTCAACTATTTCTATGAAGTAATCTATTCATTCATCAAAAGATCTTGCCCAAGCTTATTAGGCTCAGGCAATTAGATCTCTATCAAATCAATATCTACTTATTTGTTGGAACTTGATGACGTACTAGTAGATGAAGAAGTACTCGTTGTTCCACTAGTCGATGTAGTCGCACTGGTCGAAGTGGTTGCACTGGTCGAAGTGGTTGCACTGGTCGAAGTGGTTGCACTGGTCGATGTAGTCGCAGAGCTTGTCGTTGTCGTTGTAGGACTAGACGATGTCGTGGTTGTCGTTGTAGGACTAGACGATGTCGTGGTTGTCGTTGTAGGACTAGACGATGTCGTGGTTGTCGTTGTAGGACTAGACGATGTCGTGGTTGT
>Ga0066826_10000035_pt1 | contig 54746 bp, 51 predicted proteins | sample ETNtaG_12_FD_65496 | JGI IMG/M metagenome (GOLD analysis project Ga0066826, IMG submission 65496) | Marine microbial and viral communities from oxygen minimum zone, Eastern Pacific Ocean - ETNP201306SV49 | ecosystem: Environmental > Aquatic > Marine > Oceanic | place: Pacific Ocean: Eastern... | reverse complement strand
TTAAATCGCTAGGGATTACCCTAGAAAAATAATATACATCACGTTTAGTATATGTATGTTGAGGATGTTTTTGTGTATACCGCATTGTCTACCCTACCTGTGTAATTGCAAGAATACACAAGGAAAACAATGGGTTACGTGAATCTATGGTGCCCAGGAGAAGACTCGAACTTCCACGTCCATAAGGACACTAGCACCTGAAGCTAGCGCGTCTACCAATTCCGCCACCTGGGCATAGGGGGCAAGAGCCTCTGATTAGGCGACAGGCGGTTAAAAGTCAAGCGCAGTGACGCGGCCAAAAACCTTCATCTCACTTGTCTTTTTTCTTCACCCGCGCTTGAACATATATTATGAACACAAGCCATCGCGCCCCGCCAGTCTAATAATGCTGTCCTCATCTGCGCCGCCCGGTAATAAATCACCAGAGAGCGTAATTTCATCATCATAATATTTGGTCATGCCCAGCACGCCCTGATAAAAAGCGATCGATTGATTCATATCACGGACCTTCAAGGTCGTTCTCTTTAGGATTGCGGTCACAGTGGTTTTCCAAATCTGCTTTAATAAATGTTGGAGGATGGTATGCTAGAAATATAACGGGAGTGCTGATCTATGTCAGTTGACAATAAGACAAAAGCGCTAGTGCGATTTCAAAGGCCAAACTATGTGGTGCGTGATTTAGATAAAGCGCTCACCGTTTATTCTGATATTTTGGGACTTGATATCGCCTTTACCAAAGATAGCGAAAAAGACAGCTATTCTTATGAGGCTTTTCAAATTGATAGCAGCGCTGATATGCGCTTTGCAGTGCTGAGCGCTGAGGGTCAACCCCGTGTGATGGCGCTAACCGAGCTTACCAATATTGACCTGACTGAGATGACATATCCAAGCCGCTCAGCGGTGGTTTTTGAGTGTGAAGACTTTGACGGCGTTATGACTGCCGCGAAAGAGGCTGGGCTTAAGGTGTTTGGAGAATCACGTCTTGAAACACAAGATGGGCGTATTGGCCGCGAAATTGGCTTCCATGATTATGACGGTAATCTAATTGTGATTTACACAATTCTAGAACAAGGCGCAGGGTAACCTATTGAAAATAATTAAAAGCTACATTGACGGTCCTTTTGGTCAACTTCATCTGCGAAGCGCGGGCAGCGGTGGTCGTCCACTGATTTGTTTGCACATGTCGCCCTATTCGGGTGATTTTTTCACTAACTTTATGGCAGAAATGGCAACAGACCGCCTTGTTATTTGCCCCGATACACCGGGGTATGGTGGCTCTGACAAACCTCACCACAAACCATCAGTTGCTGACTATGCTGCAGCTATCGGGGACATGGTTACGGCCTTAGATATTGATAGTTTTGATGTGCTTGGCTTCCATACAGGAACGTTCATCGCGGTAGAGCTGGCGCTTTTAATGCAGAACAACGTGCATGCACTGGTGTTGCCGGGCATTCCACTTTTTGACATGGAAAAACGCCAGGATTTAGCGGCGATGTACGTCAAAGGCCGTCCATATTTTAGCGAAGAAGATTATATTTTAAAGCGCTGGCAACTGGGCCTTAAAGGGCGTGGTGGCATGACGGATGATCGCTTTTTAGCGCAGTTTGCTGAAAGCCTAAAAGCGGGCAGTGGGGATGCTAACTGGGGCTTTGAGGCTGTTTTCGCTTATGAGCCTGAGATGCGTTTGCCGCTGGTTACCCAGCCTGTTTTTATTCCAGTACCAGATGAAGCGCTGGCTGATAACAGCCGCAGTGTCGCCCCGCTTTTCCAAAACGCAACGGTTGCTGAGTGGCCGACTATGAAAGGCGACCTTTTTGAGATAAACGCTGAAGAGGTTGCGTCAAACATCCGCACCTTTTTGGAGGCTTAAATGGTAAAGAGGTATATTCTCGCGCTCTCGCTTTTGTTCGGGTTCACATCTGCGCTTATGGCTCAGCAAGTGAGTGGTGGCTTTCATGAAGCGGTGATCGTTACAGATAATAAAGTACAGTGGGTTGAAACATTTGAGCGCGTAGCGGGCTGGTCTCTGGTAGATGAAGGTTCGGTTGATGCTGGCTGGTTGAAACTTTGGGGTGTAGATGATACGGCGCGCTATAGTGTTGTGGCAAACACTGGCGCAGAGAGTGGTTATATACGCTTCATTCAATTTGATACCATTAAAGCCCCGCGCATAAGGCCTAATAACCAAGCATGGGATGTGGGCGGCGTGTTTGACCTTAATTTACGTGTTGAAGACATGGCAGAGACACGCAGCGCCTTGATGGCACACGGCTTTAGCGGTGGTGATGACCCTGTTGGCTTCACATTTGGGCCCTTTGAAGTGAAAGAATGGCTTCCTAGTGGACCTGATGGTGTACGGTTTGCCATTATAGAGCGCGTAAAACCCACCTTAGAGGGCTGGCCAAACCTTAAGAAGTTATCCCGTGCATTCAATTCTACCATGATCGTTTCAAATATGATTGATGCCCGCGCTTTTTGGGAAGGGTTTATGGGCTTTAAACCTTATTTATTGCATAGAGGCGCATCAGCCAAAGAAGGCCCTAATGTCTTTGGAATGCCGCATAATTGGGTGACCAAAATCGTGCGGGATGTTGCAATACTCCATCCTAACGGTATCAACGAGGGCAGTATTGAGTTACTTACGTTTGAAGGGTTAACAGGGCGTGACTTTAGCGCCAATACAGCCATGCCTAACCGCGGTATTTCGCGTTTGCGCTTTCCTGTCACCGGGCTTCCAGCTCTTATTGAAAAGGCGAAATCTGGGGGCATCAAAGTTATCGCTACGGGCAGTGATTTACCCCTCAGCAAAGTAGGGCGGGTTGATGTTGCCATTATTGAAGCGCCCGGCGGCGCGCATATAGAGCTTTTTGAACTTTTAGACAATTGCCAAGGCACTCAATGAGATAGCCGATATAACGTTGTGCGGTTGTGAAGAATAGTTTCTGGCGACCTATGCCAATGACTTTAAAATAAACCTCTAGAGACTCTTCAATAGTAGGCAATTCGGAATCGTTAACTGCACCATCAATGATTGTATCCCGTCAGCACCAGTTGTGTATGTCGTCAAAGATAGTTGGACCGTTCGCGGCCTGATTTAAGAGATGGTTTAGTTCATCAGGTTGTTTGATCGTTGCTGATCATAATGGTTTTTTCGCCGTAGGGCGATGCTGGACCTTCACTTGATTGAGTTCAGTAAAAGCTAACGCATCATCCAAGGTATCAGAGACATCACTCGCACTCATCGTCGTGCACAAACGCCAAGTAACAATGAAACGAGAGTAATCATCCAGGACTGTCGATGAGTAATACCAGCCCCATCCTACGATCTTGAAGTACGTAAAATCCGTTTGCTATAACTCGTTTACCCGCCGACTGGGTTGCTGGAATAAAACACACCGATATCACCGCCGAGCCAATAACAGAAGAGAATTATGTGTATTAATATCATTAACTCATAGTTGGACATGGATTTTCGTCTCTAAAGACGCTGCATTTGATAGAGTATAACTATAGCCATAGATTTGGGCGATTGATATAGTAATGGGTCATTATAGCCATTTTAGTAAAGAGGCTCACTAGCCAGAGCTAAGCGGTCATAAAAAAGGTGTTGTGAAATGCAGTCAAAAAGTAAGGTTCTGCGCCGTTATATAGCCGGAAAATACGGGCAGTTACATCTGAGAGTTTCGGGTCAGCTATCACAAAAACCTGCCGTTATCTGTTTGCATATGGCCCCTAAGTCAGGGAGGTCATTTCAGCAGCTTATGCCGTTTTTGGCGTCTGATCGTTTGGTCGTTGCGCCGGACTACCCAGGTTATGGTGAATCTGACTGTCCACCAGAAGAGCCTCATGTGAGAGTGGAAGACTATGCTGAAGCTGTTGGGGAGGTGATGACCCAGTTAAATTTAGAGGCTGTAAATCTAATCGGTTATCACACAGGCTCGATGGTTGCTGTCGAAGTTGCACGCCATCATCCGTCACGGGTGAAGAAGCTGATTAATATATCGGCACCTATTTTTACACAGTCGGAACTTGATCATTTTTATCAGTACTTTGCCCCTATAGCATTAGACGAGGAAGGCGCGCGATTCCGTATTATGTGGGAGCGGATAATGAAATATCGAGGTCCGGGCATGACGCTAGAGCACTGCGCTGTTTCAATGGCGGAAAATATGCGCGGTGGCGAAAGCTATGAGTGGGGACATCGCGCTGCCTTCAACTATAGCCAAGCCTACGCCAGTCACCTTGCCGGAATCAGCCAGCCGGTGTTAGTGATGAATCCAAAGGATGATCTGCACGAACAGACTAAACGCGTCGATCCATTTTTAAATAAGGGAGCACGCGTCGACTTTCTAGACTGGGGCACGGGATTCCTAGATGCCTTCTCTCAGCCTGTTGCGGAAGAAATGCTCAGGTTCTTTGATAAGGACTAGCGGCATCTCCGGATTCATAGCTAAGGCTAGTCGGACTAGCTAATTCTAGGTCACTATGGGTATGGCAAGGCCGATTGTTAGCGCAAGGCCAGTCTTAGGGTTGATCAGGCGACGTAAAGTCAGCGTATTTACCCAGAGTTAGTAGCGGTAAGGAACCTAGCAGTAACGCAATAGCGGCATAAATCAAGACGTTAACCCACTCGCCTTGGGCTTCAGCATAATGAGACAAAATCGCTGGGCCAAAGCCCGCGCCAATGCCGAAGAAAGCATAGAGGCCACCGTAGATACTAGAATAGCTGTGCATACCAAAATATTTTGCCACCAGGTAGGCTAGGAAATCATATTCGACACCGGCACCAAACCCAATCATCAAAATAGACACCGTGGCCACCTCACTGCTAATGATGTTTCCTGAGAGAAGATACAGAGCAATGGAGGGAGATGAGAGAAAAATAAAAGCGATTGCTGGAGCCCAGTATCGATCGATCAGAACTCCACCAATGACTCTGCCGCCGAGAACGGCTAGCCCGGTTAGAATGGCAAGCCCAACAGCTTCGCCCATGCTGAAGCCCTTTGACATAAGTATTTGTTCTAGATTTGGTATCACCGCACCGATTGCGACGGAGATCACGACAAAGGAGGCGGCCAGCATCCAAAATCGCCACCCTGATAAGGCCTGAGACATTGTCATACCCGTGAGCACTGATTTCCCATCTTGTTGCCGACTGTTTTTGATCAATGGTGGCTTAAATGTGACATCACCCACAATCACCATAATCAGCGGAATGAATGCGATCACGAGAAAAAAGACGGCTACTAGATACTGCAGTTTCCAACCATCGGCGGCTACCAGAGGCAAGATGAAGCTGAGCACGTAGTAGGCCAGAGCACTCATGCCGATAACCGAAACTGCAAGAATAGGTATTTTTAATCTTACCAGTAATGAATCTTTACTGGTTTGGTCGTCAATATCATGAAAGGCCACTAGCGCGATAGGGAAAGCAATTATGATAGGCAAAAACCCCAGAGCTACATAGGCCATGCGCCAGCCATAGAGGTCCATGACCTCTGCTGCAAGGAACTTGGCTAAGGCTCCAAAAACGCCTGTTGATACCAGCGCGATCCCCAGTGCTTTGCCGCGGTGTATATCAAACCGATTGTTGATCGCCTTGGTGAAGGTAATCGGCAATGTGCCGGCGCCAAAGATGGCAATAAATGCCCACAAAGCAATATACAGTGTGAGCGACCCAGTATGCAGTGACTGCATCATCATAGAAATGCCAAACAGGATGATCGAAGTCAAAGCCACCTTTCGTGCTCCGATACGGTCAGTGACCATGCCAATAAAGGGCGCCACAAAAACAATAAATACGGTGTAAACTGAAAGCGCCAAAAGAACTTTGGAGGGCTCCCATCCAAACTCTTCTGAGATGGGCCTAATGAACACACCTATCGTATAAAAAGGCAGCGGAGACATTCCCAAACCGATACCCATAACAGCGGCCGATATAACAGGCCAGCCGCGCACAAATTCTTGCGGTATCATGGATGATTTTGGATTGGGGGTTGCTGTTGACAAAGGGAAGCTCCTAAATTGACTGATGATATAAAATGAATTATTGTTATATCATACTAACATAAATACTGTGATTCAAAGTAGCTTTGATTCTCGGCAGACATGAGTTACTAGATCCATCTCATGAGTACGGCAGTCGATAATGGCCCAAGGTTGACCCAAAAATTTACGCTGTCTATTGTCTGAGATTCAATCTTTTTCGTACAAAATTCGATTTTATGGGAAATTATAGTGCCAGAGCGAGACCAATTGAAAGATAAGGTAAGGCAATCCATCGCGACCACCGTCGGATTGGAGCATCTACTATTGGATGCGGACGCCTGCAGCTTTTATGCGCAGGACGTCTTCACTAACGGTCTGTCCGCCTTGGCGGTCGTTCGGCCGGGTAATACAGATGAGCTATGTGCTGTGGTGGCGTCACTTACCGAGGAGGGATATGCAGTCATTCCTCGTGGCGGTGGGATGTCCTATACCAGTGGCTATGTTCCCGTTCTCAACGAATCGGTGATAGTTGATTTGGGCCGTATGAATAAAATTCTAGTTATTAACGAACAAGACATGTATGTCACCGTTGAGTCGGGCTGTACTTGGAAAGCGTTGCATGAGGCTCTTGAAAAGACGGGGTTGCGAACTCCCTTCTGGGGGACCCTGTCAGGCATCAAAGCCACCGTCGGAGGCGGGCTCTCACAGAATTCAGTATTTTGGGGGTCAGGTCAATTTGGTTCAGCGGTTGACTCGGTCATCAGTCTCGATGTAGTCCTGGCCGATGGCTCGCTGGTTAAGACAGGTTCTGGTGCACAGATCAATGGCTCCCCGTTTTTTCGCCACTTTGGTCCAGATCTTACGGGTCTATTTACTTGTGATACGGGTGCCCTTGGGTTTAAAGCCAGGGTCACATTAAGGCTCATACCCAAGTTGCCGGCCAAACAATATGTGGCTTTTGATTTTAAAACGGCAGCAGACACGATATCGGCAATGAGCGATATTGCACGCATGGGCTTAGCCATGGAATGTTTTGGCTTTGATCCTTTTTTGCAACAACAGCGCATGAAACGCGAGAGTCTAGTCAAGGATGTGAGAGCACTCGCCGGGGTCATGAAGGCCTCTGGTTCAGTACTGGGAGCTGTAAAAGAGGGTGCAAAGATTGTGCTTGCCGGTCGCGGATACATGGATGATGTGAGTTACTCAGTGCAAGTTATTGTCGAGGATCGCAATCAACCTGCCGCCAACGCGAGGGCGCAAGATGTTCGTGCCATTGGCAAACAGCATAATGGAATAGAAATTAAAAATAGTATTCCCAAAATAGCTAGGGCCAATCCCTTTGGTCCACTCAACAGTATGCTTGGTCCTGAAGGCGAACGATGGGCGCCAGTTCATGGTCTGTTCCCCCATTCAAAAATTCACTCGGCCTATGAGGCTGTTGAGGCTTTATTTGAGAAGCATCGAGAAATAATGGTGCAGTATAAGATTGAGACGGGCTATCTATTTGCACTAGTCTCCACTACCTGTTTTGTCTTGGAGCCTGTATTTTTCTGGCCTGATGAGATATTTCAAATTCATAGGCAGACTGTTGAACCAGCTCATCTAGCCAGTTTGAAAGGGTTTCCGGCGAATCCCGAGGCACGGGCGGCCGTGGACCTGATTCGGGACGAAATGGTTGATCTATTTACGGCGTTGGGCGCCGTCCATTTACAAATTGGCAAGGCCTACAATTATAAAGACGGCATTCAGCCCAGCAGCTTGAAGTTGGTTCAATCGATAAAACATGCGGTTGATCCCAAGGGCAAAATGAATCCTCAATCACTGGGTCTGGATTAGTTTTATGCTTCTTAGACATTACCTAACAGTTGGTGGTCAAGAGACCGAAAGTCCATGGCAGATTCATTACCGAGAAGCCGGCACTGGGGTTCCGATTGTCTTGTTACATCCGTCCCCGACATCGTCTGTTTTTATGGAACCACTGGTAGCGCTATTTGCCAAACAGGGGCGAGCTATTGCCTGGGATACTCCGGGTTACGGGCAGTCAGATAAGCTACATTGCGAGACCCAGGGCTTGGACCCTTACGTACAGGCGTTGAATGCGTTTATTGTCGGACTAGGGTTAGATAAACCCGTTATCTATGGTTCGGCAACGGGGGCGCAACTGGCTATTGAATATGGCAAAGCCTATCCCGAAAATACCCGTGGGGTACTCCTTGATAACGCGGCCTGGTTTTATGACAGCGAAAGGGATGCCATTATGGAGTCCTACTTTCCGGATATATCACCGAAAGAGGATGGCAGTCATTTGCAGCTGGTCTGGAAAATGGCAACGCAGGGCTACCGATATTTCCCCTGGTATGATCTGGCATCGCCTGTTAAAAATGCAGTTGAGATTCCTCTGCCGGTAATACAGCAGGCAGCGCTCGGTTTTCTAGCGGCTGGAACTGACTATGATCGTGCTTATCGCGCTGCATTTCTCAATGAAAGGCCTGAGCAGCTTCGTCGATTGAGTATTCCAGCCCGTCTCATGCGTTGGCAGGACAGTATGTTAAAAGACTACACTGATCGTTTGGATGGTGCAGATTTGCCGGCAAACATTAAAATGTGCCCTGCGGGGGCGGGAAGAGACAACCGGTTAGCCGCTCTAGAACAGGCTCTTGCGGAGTTACTCTAGCGCGGTCTATCGAAAATCCAATCCCACCGGACAAAACTATGTCGCGAATCGCACCATTAACCTTCGAGGAGCTAGATGCAGAGCTTCAGCCGCTGATGGTTGCGGGCAGTGAAATAATGGGCTTTATGCCCAATGATGGCTTGATTATGGCGCGAAAGCCCGCTGTTCTTAAGGCGATGCATGGTCTTTTGCAATCGGTCTATGAGCCTGGATCGGTATCCACAGAACTAAAAAAATTGGTTGGCCTGATGACGAGTAGCGCCAGCGGCTGCCAGTATTGTCAAGCGCATACTGAGTTTGGTGCCTTTCGTGCGGGTATCGATAAAACTAAAATTGCGGCTATATGGGAGTACGAGAGTCATAGCATGTTTAGTAAGGCGGAGCGCGCCGCATTGGACCTGGCGCGATACGCCGCGATGACCCCTAATGGTGTTACCAACGACCAGTTTGCAACTCTGCGTGTTTATTTCGATGATGAACAAATCATTGAGCTGGTAAGTGTCGTGGCACTTTTTGGGTTTCTCAATCGATGGAACTCAACTTTTGACACCGCGATTGAATCGGCAACTAAAGCGGAGCAATCAAATTAAAAATAATTTTTATATTTTAGCAAAATAATCACCTTAAAAAGACAAGGAGTATTTGTGAGCGATAACATTCAGATTCAATTAGCTAGTTTTCCAGACGGCATACCTGAGTCAGAACATTTTTCTATTGTGACAGTGCCAGTAGAGCCGATTGCTGATGGCCAGGTGCTGTGTGAAACTCTGTACCTCTCCCTAGATCCCTACATGCGAAGTCAAATTGCCGGACGGCATATGTCTGGGTCAGTCATGGTTGGCGATGTTATGAAAGGTGAAACTATCAGTCGAGTGCTGAAATCAAAAACGCCCGAATTCAAGGCAGGTGATATTTTGCGGTGCTTCGCAGGCTGGCAGAAATATTCGATACACAACGCAGCTGAACTATTCCCTGTAGACCCTCATGTCAAACCATTATCTTACGCGCTGTCTGCGCTGGGAATGACGGGATTGACCGCTTATGCCGGAATGATCTGGCAGGCCAAGATCAAGCCAGGAGATGTTGTTGTTATTCCTGCGGCCATTGGGGGTGTGGGCGCAACGGCGGGGCAGTTGGCGAAAATTCATGGCTGCAAGGTGATTGGTATTGCCGGAACTGATGAGAAGTGTCTCTATGCAGTGCAAGAGCTAGGCTACGACGCCTGTATTAATCGCAAGACAGAAAATATTGGTGAGCGTCTTGATGAACTCTGTCCAAATGGCGTCGATGTGTTTTTTGACCTAGTAGGCGGTGAAATATTGAATCTCGTCTCTGAACGCTTGGCGGTTGGGGCTAGGGTCATTCTGTGTGGACTGATGGCCGAATATAATAAGGGTACTAGAGTTGCTGGTCCGCCACCGGGCAATTGGATAAAATCGCGCGCCATAGTTTATGGCCTAGTGGTCTATGATTTTGAATTACGTCGCGATGAATTTATTGCCGCATGCCTGCCCTATGTGCTCGACGGCCGCCTAAAAATGCCAGAGGACAGGGCCTTGGGTATTGAGGCTGCACCAGCGGCTTTTTGCAGATTGATGCGAGGCGAAAATGTGGGTAAAGCGGTGGTCGAGGTGACACGCTTATAGCTAGCAGTCTAACGATTAGTCGCCACTAGTTCGGCGGTGTTGATACGGGCTAAGTATTATCAATACCGAGGTTAAACCATTGCACTGTTAAATAATTGAAATTGGGCCTATGTCATTATTACCGAAAACTATGAAGCAATGGGTGCTGGCAAGTCGGCCAGTTGGCGTGGTCAAACACGATGACTTTGCATTGCAGCGGGCTGATGTCCCCAATATCAGTGAGAATGAGGTGCTGCTCAAAACACTGTACCTCGGCGTTGCTCCTGTCATGCAGCGTTACATGAGCAATCAGACCACCTTTGAACGGCCCATGTCTCTGGGTGATGTCATGTTGGGCCGTGGCGTAGGCCAAGTCGTTGCATCTAATAATGTTAATTATTCCGTCGGTGAGATTGTTCAGTGCAAGCTCGGCTGGCGCGAATATTCCGTTATTGATGATGATCCTTATTATCTACCGTTCAAAATGACGCATACCGACCTGCCGCTGTCATATGGCATCAGTAGCCTTGCCATGAGTGGGTTTACAGCGTTACTTGGGATGCGGGATATCTGTCTGGCCAAGCCGGGTGATCGCACGTTAATTTCTGGCGCAGCAGGGGGAGTCGGCAGTCAGGTCGGCTTTATTGCTAAAGCCTTAGGCTGTAGTCCTGTGGTGGGCATTGCCGGGGGTCCAGAAAAATGTCGGTTGCTCACGGAGCGTTTAGGTTATGACATCGCTATCGACTATAAAAACGATAATATTGATGAACAATTAGAAAAATACTTTCCAGATGGAATAGATGTCTTTTTTGATAACGTCGGTGGTGAATTGCTGGATATTGTTTTAGGTCGAATTCGCCGAAGGGCTCGAATTGCTGTCTGCGGGCGTATTTCGGAGTACCTCTTAGACCCAAAAGACTACCACCGTCATCGCAATATATATCGCTTAGGATTGCAAGACGCAAAGATGGAAGCATTTTTTATATTTGACTATTTTGATAATTACGAAGAATACGAAAATACTATTGCAGACTTGATTCGGAGAGGAGATTTTAATCCTCTTGAGGATATTTTACATGGTATTGAGACCATGCCACAGGCTTTAATCGGACTCTATGAGGGTGCTAACTGTGGCATACGTATGGTTAAGGTGTGTGACAACAATACAGCCAAGCCAGCGCGGGGATAACAAGGCGTTTAGATTGAATCCGGTGTGCACGTTTAGGCTGGCTAATTATGGGTTGCCAATGCAGTTCCCATAAAAATATTCGCCTTGCGGTGAACGATTGATGGGTGGATTATAAATACAACTAAGAGGGCGTGGTCATGGTGGGGAATTTTATAGGATCTACGGTTAGGGTATGTTGTGTTACTGTCGTATTATTTATGGGCGGGCAGGGTACGGTCATCGCCGATAGTGATTATGAAGATCGTAACATGTCGCGATTTTTGAGTTGGCTGGACGGCGAGTTCAATAATAATGAGCAGGTGTGGCAACAGAACGAAGATAATTTAGACGAACAAGAGAGACATGCCTATACACATCATATAATCAAGCTCGTAGCTGCGCCAAATATTGGCGAGCATACCTTCTTCGTAAAGCAGCACCTGAGTGGTGACTCTGAGGCAGTTTACCGTCAGCGCCTATATTCTGTGACATGGGACGACAAAAGCCAGGCGATACGTTTGGCGATTCACCGCTTTAAAAGTGAGAGTAGATATAGGGGCGGCGATAAAAATCCAGTGTTACTTGCCGATATTAGTCATCAGGAATTGACCTATAGGGATGGCTGCGATGTGTTTTGGCGGTTTCATGATGATCATTATATCGGGCAGGTCAACCCCGAAACCTGCCATGGCTCTGCTATTGAAAAAGGCCTGGATATCTATCTAGAGGACAATCTAACGCTCACAGAATCATCGATCTGGTTGACCGACGGTGCTTACGATGAAGCCGATAATAAACAGATCGTCCGTGATGGCCGTTACAAAAATCGCAAGGTACGTTATTTTAAAGGCTGGGCAGCAATCAAAAATAGCCTACTCTTTCCAGACTCAAAAGACCCCGAAGGTTCGGTATTTATTGCTGATTTGAGAATACATAACGAGGGTCAAAAGATCGCCCTATTGACTAAGAAGGGTATCGATAGTGGTTACAGTGTAGATTTAGCTAATTTGACCTATCAAAATACGCGAGTCGCAGTACTTAAATTGGGTTTAATTGACAATAAAACAGGAAAGACCATTACCTATGTCTGGACCAATCCGGGTGCGGAACGTCTGGGTGTGAATTTGCGATGGCTTCAAGTGGGTTTGACTGCGGAGGACTGAGGCACCGCATTCATTATTTGAAAAATTGTTAGTGCCTCGCTGGAGGTCAGGTAGTTACCAGCTTGACCCCACCATAGAGCGCGATGTGCGAACCGTCAATTTACAGAATCGGTTGTCTGGCCGAATGCTCATTCTCAGTCTTGGTATATACCTAGTTGTAGATATCATAGGCTGACATTCTCTGTTCCCAGTGCAGTTCAGGGCGTGGGCTGTTGAGTGACGCATTAGTCTAGGTATAGTCGCTCAAGGTTACCCTCTTTAAATTCTATTCATCGCTCCTAAATGAAGCAACTTCACGGGTTACTTGTAATCGCTACTCAACTCCCTTACCACAGGGCGGCGGGCTAAACCTGCCAAATTTGTATGAACTTACCGTTCCTAACTGACCCGTTTGATGACGGTAATAGGATTACTGTCATTGTGCTGACTCAGCCCTACTGTGACCTTGCAGACATGTAAGGTTGCATCTGAATATTAATGATCTATACTTATATCATTAATGTTAATTATACTTTGAGTAACTTCTTATGTCTTGATAGGGTTTGCCAAGGGTGCGCATTTTTAATTGAGCTGCCGCTCTGGGAGTGGTTATATGAAAGCTATTAATCGTCGCGATATGGTTAAAGGCATGCTACGGCTAGGCGTGGCGTGCGGCCTACCATTTGGCTCAGTAGTTGCGTCGCAAGCTAGGCGTATATTAGTGGTTGGGGCTGGGCTGTCAGGACTTTACGCTGCGAAAATACTGGAGCAATTTGGTTACTCGGTACAGATTGTTGAGGGCCGTGAGCGTGTTGGCGGGCGCGTCTGTACTCTGGACGATGTTATAGGACGCCCTGAATGTGGTGCAAACTTACTGGGCCCTAACTATGGGAGGCTTTTAAATCTAGCACAGCAGTTGAAGATAACGCTGCGCCAACCCGCTGCAACTTTACCTTTCGATTACTCAATAGATGGACATCGTTTGTCCGCGGATAAATGGGGTACGTGGGGTCAAAACCCACTTCCTTCGGCGCTTAAACATCTGACGCCCGATCATATTGCCAGCCATTTTCTTAGCGATAATCCCCTAGTTAGAAGTTCAGATTGGCGAGATCCAATGCAGAGTGGGCTAGATGTTTCTGCACTGGAATATTTTATGCGGCGCGGTTTAAACACTCGCGCCATCGACTTGATTGACATCAATAATAGCTATGGCAATACATTGAAGAATACATCAATACTGAGTTTATTTCGTACCCAGAAAAATAGATCTCGTGCTATCTCGATGCAGCAGCCTGTTTGGGAGGTAGCTCTTGGAAATATGCGTTTGCCAGAGGCTATGGCCGGTAGCCTTTCGTCTTCGATTGAATTAGGGCAGAAAATCACTCGGGTGCAGAGGGTCGCTGGCGTTATACGCGCTGAGACTGAAAAAGGTCGTCATTATGAAGCAGATGGGATTATCCTTGCGCTGCCAGTTGGTGCTGTAAGGGAAATTGACTTCACTCCGTCGCTGGACAAGACTCAGCGCCATGCGCTTACAGAAATTGCCTACCACAAGGTGACACAGGTGCATCTATTGGCCCATGAGCCTTTTTGGGAGCGCGACGAGATGTCGGCAAGTTGCTGGACCAACGGTCCACTAGGGCGAATTTTCACTAGACCGAGTATGGATGGCCAATCCTACAATATTACCATCTGGATTAATGGCGATGCCTGTGATCAGTTTGACTGTCTGCCGGCGTCAGAGGCTACCGAGAAAATACTTAAGTATTTCTATGCGCTATATCCAAGTGCAAGGGACCATGTGTCCTTTCAAAAGTTAGTGCAGTGGCAAAATGATCGTTTCAGCCAGGGTGCTTGGGCTATATGGGAACCGGGACAGATCGAGCGTTTCGCGGACATTCTACAGCGCCCAACAGGCAATATATTTTTTGCAGGTGAACATACCGCCTATGCCAATTCTGGCATGGAAGGGGCAGCTGAGTCAGGAGAAAGGGCTGCTATGCAGGCTATGAGGGCGCTACTTTGAGCTATAAGGCCCGTTCGGCATTGATTATACTAGTTTTGGGTATTTGTTTTGATGTTAACCTGAGTTCGCAGGAGCTCAGTTTTCAAGGCAACGATATCGAAGAATCTGGCGCACCGAATGTGAAACCGACTCTTTTGACCGGTGAACAGCTATATACGGCATGCTCTGGCTGCCACAGTATCAGCGTTGATGGGGCGCATAGAGTAGGTCCTAATTTATATGGTATTCACCAGCAGCCAGCGGCTAGCCGGCAGGGTGTCGCTTACTCCGATGCCCTGACAGCGACGAAGATTGTTTGGGATCGAACGGCTTTGATTGGTTGGGTACTGTCGGCGGAGGCTATGGTGCCGAACACCTGGATGCTCTATCACAACCACCTGTCGCCTATAGAGGCGGAAAGGCTGGTGGACTATATTATTTCTGCTTCAGATTAGTTGTTGGTTGTCACTGATCGGATCGATCGATTGCCTGAGCCATATCAAGTTGGTGGGGTAGGGCAGGCACTAAGTCAACGTCTTCAATTATATGCTAACAAGCCTTAACCAAAGATAGTGGTTAGTTATTTGATGCCGTACTATCGACCATTATCGGTTCAGGTCGGCGTTATGGTCTAGTGATAGCGCAATGCTCTAGCAAGATAATATAGCTATATTTAAAAGCTTCGACTTCTGGGTAAAAATACTGTGTTACATCATTCAACCGGATAGTGAAACCTTCGGGAAACTCCAGTGTAGCTAATGGAGTTTCCGCGAGGGTCCCACTGAACTTCAGTGGTTATTTTTCGGCCTAAGGCTTGCGCTAGGATATTATTTAGGCTCGGCTGTCCGGCTGTCGATAATTTTTTTCATATAAGTCCAGGACGTCTCATTGGGTCGTGTATCATCGGTCGGAGGTGCATGTCGGTATGCGGGATAGCGCGTAGCAATAGTGTCTTTTATGATCTTAGGCAGTTGATCATAACTTTCGAGTTTTTTGCCCATCGCATTAAAATAAAGCAAGCCGGTCCGATCGCCCATTTGCATCCAAGGTAACCACTTAGCAATTCTTACCCATGAAACAGCGGGGTAGGCTATGTCCTGTTGGCTGTCGAGTAATTCTTTAGTTGACCCATTAAAGTCAAAAATCTCTGTCGCATGATAGGTGCCACCCACATATTTCTGATAGTCGCCAGCGAGAGGATTAGTATAAAAAAGAGGGACCTCTATAGCCCAAAGGTAGGTCCCATTAATATCAAGTAAATCGAATGGGATGGTTTTACCTTGCTTAGTCTTACCAAAGGTTGGCTTTCGGCTATTAACTGGGTCATTGGCAACATGAATTGTAGCTTTCTGCTCGCCGGTCCAGGGATTAGTCCAGGTGTCCATTAGTTCACCGGTTATGGGATCTAGATAGAGCATTATTTCTCGAGATACCATTTTAAAACCTACGCCCCTCACCTTATCGGTGACTGCGACACATTGTCTTACGTTCATTCCCTCTAGATTGAATAGATGCTTGTCAGGTTCGCCAGGGACTCGACTATAGCCACGTCCGGACCAGCGGTAAACCGCTTCATAGTGGTCCTCCAAAGAGCATTGGATTTTACGATTTATTTTTACAAAACCGTCCGCCGTAGCGGGATCGATTGACTGCGCAAGACTTGATGATGCGCCCCCAAAACAGACAGTTATGACTAGTATGTAAGCAATTTTTTTGCGTATATTCATGATGATCCTCGGATTATTTTAAAAGGTAGAGTCGCCAACTTTGCCCCTCTATCTGTTCGATGGCGAACCCTATAGATCGTCTTCAAGCTTTATTCATCATGCTTCTTTGAGCTTTTCTTAAGTGAATCGAACTTTGAACTGCTGAAGCATTTTAATATATGATCAATTTGCAGCTACTCGCCCGCAACAATTAATATCCAAGCAACGATATGTATGCTTAAAGCCTTTGCTACGCAGTGTGGCACTTGGCATCAGAATAAAAGTAACTTCAAATATTGAAGTTACTTTTATTTCTCTGGTCACAATAACGCTCTTTATCGAACCTCTGCAATGCTAGAAATCGTAGCTCACTCGAACCCCAAACTCTCGTTGATCTCTGAGGTGAATGTGGACGCTTTCAACGGAAAAGTTATAGCTACTCGTATTGGTTCTCACATAGCCACTGGTATCGGCAATATTGTTACCGCCCGTCGGTGCATCTTCATCGGTCAGGTTAGATATGTAAGCCTCTAGGCTTATGTTATCCATCTTAATACCCGCGCGAAGGTTAACTTCGGTTGCACTAGGGAGTTCAGTGAGGTTAGTGACCTCATCGTAGTAAGAGTCTGTTAAAAAGACCTCACTTCTTACATAGGCATCGCCGAGCGGAGTGTCGAAATTATACGTCCCAATTAACGACCCGATCCACTCGGGATATCGTGCCGCCTGTTGACCTGCGCACGATAGGCCCGGGCCGAAGACATCGTTGTAATCCCCACAGTCACCGCCTTCGGGGAAGTCCGAAATTTCAGCCTTGGTGTAGCCTAAGCCCGCTTGAATATTTAAGTTATCGTTAACTTGGTAGCTTAGCTCAGCCTCGAAACCATCTATATCACTTGAGGTTCCATTTCCGCTGAAAGCAACCGTACATGTCTCTGTATTCGGGACACCGTCTCCATCGGTATCACCTGAACAGGACACGTCTGAGGGTATTACCCCAAAACCCGAATAAACTTGATCGGATCTTTCCATGTGGAAGTAAGCCAAATTCATGACAAGTCTCCCATCATCTGAGTTTTTCTTCCATCCCAGTTCGAAATTTTTCAATGTTTCTTCATCGAAGGTTTCACTAATACCAGGCGTGTCTGAGTTAAAGGTAGAGATTTGCTCAGGGGTTGTGAGCTTGTCAGCCACCTCTGCATTAAATCCACCCGGTAGGGTGCCCTCACTGAAGTTGAAGTAAACCATGGAGCTATCGGACATTTGATACTTCACAACAACTCGCGGTAGCGTGGCTTTAAATGTTCCGGGGGAAATAACCTTTCCTGCCGCCGCATTAACCTTCGGATCATTAATTTCATCCTCTTGTCGTCTCAATTCAGCAATCACAGTTAACTTATCTGTTACTCTGAAGTCGACTGAGCCATAAATACCGGTTGTATCTGCTTCGATCATAGAGTATGCAGTTGTTGGGTTATAGACATCTGAGAACCAATAGGAGAAGTACGGGAGTCCCTTTCCGTCGAAGAATCCGCCGTGGGCCTTCGAGGAGAGATCGACCTTAGTTGCTCCAACAGACCAATCAAAGCGGTCAGTCGTTCCCGAGAGCCTTAGTTCGGTGGTCTCGTCTTTAGTAACTCTGGCACCTAGCGTATGGAAACCAAAGGTTGGAGACGCATCAAAGTCAGTGAACGCGACGTAGTCGTCTTCGTTTTTCCCATAAGCTGCGCTTAAATTTAGGGAGTCAGAAATATCCCAAGATATACTTATTCCTAATCTCTCCCCATCGCCAAATTTACCAAACCCATTATGCGAGAGGTCATCAAGATCGTGATCACCAATAGGGCCATAGCCCGACCAATTTCCGCTGTCATCTCTGAGGTGGCCTGTTGCAGTATCAAATAGTGATGTCGAAGTCGACGCGCCAAGAGTCTCTGGAGTGTTTACAGCTCCTCGATAAACCGATTCGAGTCCATTCTCAGTGAAACAGGTCCAGTTAGTGATATTTGAGGTCTCCTGAGCACAGTAGTTGTGCTCCGCTAGTCCACCGACCACCGCGTAAGCACCCGGGCCATCATCATCCTCATATTGAGAGGCTCTTAAACTAATGTTCAAATTATCGGTGGGATTGAAATCGAGCAGCAAACCAAACGCTGTGGATTCTTCATCGCCAAGGCGTTGGCCCTCTACAAAATTGTTGTCGTAGTGTCCCTCTTTGTCGGTATGGCTAAAGGTGGCCCTTGCTCCAAGCGTTTCAGTAATGGCTCCCTCAATGTATCCCGTCGTGGATAACTTACTCTTGGTGGCGTAGTCAATTTCAATGCCTCCTTTAAATTCGTCTCCAGGCTTTCTGGTAATGATATTGATAGCGCCAGAGTAGGTATTACGACCGAACATTGCAGACTGGGGACCTTTTATGACCTCGACTCTCTCTACCTGAGTGATGGGTAAGCTATGCAAACCCGACGATACAAGTAAGCCATCAACAAATACTGAGCTGGTTCTCTGCAATGGGCTCGTCGCGTCAAAGGTAACACCTCGAAATCGAGGCATCAGCACAGTCCGTGCATTTTCGGAATTCATTGTCTCCATGAACAGGCCTGGAGCATTTTTTTGAATATCGACAATATTCTTGAAATTAGACGCTTTGATGTCTGCCGCACTGATAGCTGTAATTGCGATTGGTATTTCTGAGAGCGACTCTTCTTTTTTTCTTGCGGTGACTATGACCTCCTCAATGGCATTCACGGATTTTGTTTCTTCCTGAGCATATATCTCTCCGCTGCTGAAGCCAGCAGCGCCGATTAAGAATATTTTTAATGGTATCTTGTTAAACATGATCTTCTACCCCTTCGATTAATGTTTTTGCTCGGCGCGGCCCAATATCAATGGTTCGGCTGTTTGCGAGCGCGTTCAGTCCCACTACCTTAATATTTAGCTAAATCAGCGTAAGCTTACCATACTTACGCTGGTTTATGCTAATAGTATATCATTATATGTATAACATGTATAAGATTTGCAAAATCAGACTGTTACATTCGGTGACGGGACTAATGTATATCAAGCTAATTGGAATCAAACGTTTTAACGACGCACAACATGCCTGAGTTGGAAAAAGGCCATGCCACGCCATCTCTCCTTGGCGCCATAGGGAGTTTGTCGCCCTTCGCAATGACTAATGCTGTATCATTTAAAATTGATGTACTGGCGGAGGCGAGGGGTGATTCCTCGGATACCCGTTATCCAATCATGATGATGAAGTTTTCTGGACCATTCGGTTTTGAGTTTGATGAATACGGCAATGCTAGTGAAAGGGCGCAAGCGCCTGGCGGCATCATACTAGTGAGTGCTTCAGTAGATTCGCTCACGAGTATCGATTCATCTGGGCAATACAATGGCACTGTTTCCACTTGTGTTGGGATTCAAGGCCGACCTAGCTTAGTGCGCTTCCCCTCGGGAGCTCTGTTAGAAGTGGTAGCCCTATCAAACGCGATCCTTAAGAATTACACCTAAGCGTTATCCCCGTTGTTACATCTTAGGTATGTCGTCGTTGCTGGCGACCATAAAACAGTTTGCGAGCATCCATTTGAGATTAATACCGATACGATTGGCTTCGGGTAAGGTGAATGCGTAGCCGTGTTCACGGCGGCCTGAATCGTCTTTTTCCATGACGTAGATAACTAGCGAATCACGAGTGAAAAATCCGGTTAAATTGTTGATGGGCCAGTCTACTGAAAATAAACTTATTCCGAGTGTTCGGCCTTTTTCTGTTGTGAACCAGGCCTCTCCTCCTTGATCGTGAATGCGAATATTCTCAAATCGATTGTAAGGTTCATCTCGTCCTCCACCAACGCCGGGTACATCCGCATAACAGCTAAACTGGCGTGCGCGATGGAGCTTCAAGTCCCCTGTCTGTGCGCCGGGTATCATCCACCATAATTGCTGTTGCGATAATACGAGTTCCTCTGGTGCCAATGGATTTTGCTTGCAGTCAGGTGCGAGACTAGCGCGAAACTGGGCGGCTTCACGTGACCAGTAGAGTGGACAGACCGCCTCACCTGTCGCCAATGAGATATCCATTCGCACGGCCTTTGCGTCGGTATCATTAACTAGTACCCAGTTCAGTGGTTGGGTATCCGACTCGTTAGACACCGTCAGTGTGGCGCTAAATATTGACTTATTGTCGGCGCCTTCTATTAAAAGGTCATGGGGGAGATGCGCTGGGATCACCTTGCCGCGTTTGTCAAAATAGGCCTGATTGCTGTTACTATAGAGACCATTTAGCATAGTGCCAATAACAATATGGTCACGCTCCCATCGGCTGCTGTCTTGTCCCTGAGCGAGAACCGCCATGGGTTGTAACAAAAGTAAAGCGGTAACTATTCGGGTTAGTCGAGTAATGATAGATAGCAGCATAATTGGCACTCCAGGTGCAGTAGAATTGGTTAAGATAGGTTCGATGTCTGTTTCTGAGTCGGTAAATAATGAGGCGCACGGCAATTCTTTAGTCATCAAGCGTCCCCGGTTTCTATGGGTAGGTTTGGATTTAAGCCCCATTCTGCCCAACTGCCGTCATATAGGAAATGGTCGGTCTTTCCTATTTGGGTCAATGCTAGGTTTAAAATAGCTGCTGTGATGCCTGACCCGCAGCTAGTAATGACCGGCCGACTGAGTACAACGCCGGCAGCTATGAAGGCGGCGCGGAGATCGTCCGGACTCTTCATAGTTTGGTCTTCGTGCAGAAGCGTTTTATAGAAGAGATTTTTCGACCCAGGTATATGGCCGGATCTAAGCCCTTTTCGGGGCTCCGGATCTATGCCTAAAAAGCGCCCAGGCGCGCGAGCATCGACAATCTCAGTATCCTTAGATTCTATTGCCTCAGAGACCTGAGCGGCATCTTTAGTTAATGGTTGTTGGTGACAGGTGAAGAGTTGGCCGCGCTCTGGTTGGGGGATTGCATTGTCTGTTGCGCGCTGCTCAGTGACCCATTTTGGCAGACCTCCATCGAGTACAGCCACGTTATCCAGCCCCATTAATTTAAACAGCCACCAGACTCGCGCAGCCGAGAGCAAACCAGCCCCATCATAGACTACCACCTGATCTGAAGGGCTTATGCCCATCGCGCAGAGGCTGGCGCTAAAGCTGTCAACGGTCGGGGCCATATGCGGTAAATCTGACTTCTCATCACAGATCTTATCGATTTCGAAAAATATCGCTCCCGGTATATGTGACGCGCCGTATTCAGTATAGGCAAGACGCTGCATGCTGGGTAAGTACCAAGAAGCATCTAAGATTTTTACATTAAGATCTTCGGTGTGGGTTTCCAGCCACTGGGTGGAAACAAGCGTCTTAATATCGCTGCATGGCATAGTGATCCTCGATATTTAATGGTGAAGTTTTCTTCACATTGGTTTATGACTATGAGTAAATCCTGCAGCTCTCACTGAGTCTAGTATAGATCGAAAGCGAAAATTATAGACATAATAATATAACAATATAGTATAATTGCTTGAAGCAGTTTTATTTCTTTGGAAATACAGAAGATGCGTATCTTGATTTAGTTGGTGATGAAGTCCTATGTGACAGGTATTGAGGTTAATAGAGAGTGATAGGATCTTTAGCTGCAATTATCTTACGAGGAAAATCTACGAATATCACGAGGTTCAATATGAAACGAATCGCTATGATACTGACGATGTTTTTTGCGTCGTCCCTAGTAAGTTTTACCGCCACTGCTGAAAATCCTCAATCGGTTAATAATATTGCGGCGGAAGAGTTAGTGCTGCGAAGGTCAACATTGATCGTAAGAGATATTGAGAAATCGCTGGCACTTTATAGAGACTCGATTGGGATGACATTAATTTACGACCAGATTATTCAACGTAATGGCAAAGAGATACGATTGATATTTTTGAAGACAACAGAAGATCTGGTCGGTGTTTTAGGGTTAGTTGACTACGAATACAGCAATCCAGATGCAGAGGTGAAGAAAAAACCTGTCCGTAAAGAAGGCTTTACACCTCAAAATACGGTTCTCGTGTTTAATACTAGCGACCTAGAAAAGCGCTGGAAGATTATTATTGATACGCCCGGCATAGAAGTCATTCAGAAACCAAAATATACCGAATATCCCTCATATGATGGTTCAAGTGTTATTAAAGTGAATGTGTCAAAATTTTATGATCCTGATGGCAACCTAGTTGAGTTAAACCAGATAATTAATTCAATTCATTAATGTCTCTCGGAAGGAGATTGCTGGGCTGATAGTCTTTCAATATCGTAATATTTGTTATTTCATTACAGTGGGGCCTGTTTCAATTTCGATTTCTTCGACCTCTGTCCTGTGAGGAGGAAACACTTACAGGGGCAACTCGGTGGTGCACTTAATTTCCTCCATGACAAAGCCCGCGTTTACATCGAACAGATCCACCTTGATAAGTTCTTTGTAGAGTCTGTCGTAGTCAGGCATATCTTTAACGATCGCTTTTAAAAGATAGTCGGCTTCGCCGCCCATTCGATAGGCTTCGAGAATACCTGGGATGCTTTTTACCGTCTCATTGAACTTAAGCGCCCAACTCTCCGTGTGCATGTTAGTTTTAATGGAGATAAATACAGTAAGGGACAGGCCCAGTACGTTGGCATCTAACAGGGTAATTCGATCTTTAATAATGCCGTCCCGCTCTAGCTTTTGAATGCGTCGCCAGCATGCTGATTTAGAAATGCCGATGCGGTCTGCGAGGTCTGCCACCGAGAGAGTGGCCTTGCGTTGCAGATGCCTGAGAATATCTCTATCTAAATTTTTCATAATCAAAGCCTAAGTATTCCCAGTATTACTAATCTACCTGAGATAATATACCACTAATATACAAGTAAATGAAAATAAAATCCGATAAATTCAAAATTTCCGCTCTAATTAGACACAATCATTCGCGTGTTATTGATTAAAATAGCACTGACAATTATCTAAGGCAGTACGCCATGAGCACTTTGATCCACCATATCCGTAATTCAATCATAGGCGACAGGCAATGTATTCAAACGCCTTTTGGCGAGAAGCCATTAGTCTATGCGGATTATGTCGCCTCTGGACGTAGTCTGAGTTTTATTGAAGATTTTGTTCGTGAGCAGGTATTACCCTATTACGGTAATACACATACTGAGGCCTCTTACACTGGAGCGCAGATAACGGCGCTGAGAGAGGAGGCTCGTGCCGAGATAAAAAGGTCGCTAAATTGCGGGCCTGACGATCAGCTGATTTTTTGTGGCCCTGGTGCTACTGAGGCCATCAACAAGCTTATCGACATTCTCAATTTACGCCTTCCCCTGGAGCTGGCAGAGCGCTATTTATGTGATGCTAGTATTTGTGAGAGCGAAAGGCCGGTAGTCTTTATAGGGCCCTATGAACATCATTCTAACGAGCTGCCCTGGAGGGAAAGTCTCGCTGAGGTAGTGACGATTCCACTGACGGATTCCGGCCTGATTAACGTGACTGTGCTGGAACAGCAGCTTCAGCAGTACTCTCATCGGGCATTACTGATCGGGAGTTTCTCGGCGGCATCGAATGTGACTGGTATCAAAAGCGATATTGCTGCTATAACCGCATTGTTGAAACAGTATGGTGCCTTAGTGTTTTGGGATTACGCCGCGGCAGCCCCTTACATGACAATTGATATGAATGGAGCCAATCCTAAGGACGCAGTGTTTATATCCCCTCATAAGTTTATTGGCGGACCTGGCACGCCAGGAGTTTTGGTGGTTAAAAAAGCCCAGCTAAAGAATTCTGTACCCGCAATCATCGGCGGTGGAACTGTAATGTATGTGACGCCAAAGGATCATCTTTATGCGGCCAATCCAGAGCGGCGGGAGGAGGGCGGAACCCCAGCGATTATTGAATCAATACGCGCAGGGCTAGTATTTAAATTGCAGAGGGAAGTGGGTGTAGAGCAGATCGAGAACTTGGAAGAAAACCTTATTAAGCGCGCAATCTCCCGTTTTAGCGACTGTCCCAACCTAGAGATTCTTGGCAATCTGGATGTACCCCGCTTAGCGGTTACCTCTCTGCGCTTCAAGCATGGCGACAAGGACTTACATTATGGTTTTGTGGTGTCGCTACTGAACGATCTATTCGGCATTCAGGTTCGCGGTGGTTGCTCCTGTGCGGGGCCCTATGGGCATAGTTTACTCGGCATGGACATGGGCTATAGTCGTGCCATTGAGGCCGAAATTCAGCGTGGGATCATGGTCATGCGACCCGGGTGGACGCGTTTGAACTTCAATTATTTTATTGATGAAGGTGAGTTTGAATACCTGATGAGAGCCATTGAATTGGTCGCTAGTTTGGGTTGGCGAATGTTGCCTTTCTATCAGGTTGATGTAGCAACGGGGGTCTGGCGATTTAACGGTCAGTCCGCTGAACTCGCCAGTAGCTTGGACATTTTTTCTTTTGCAGACTACTGTGCAGGTGTCAGAGAAACTGAGACCAAAACGATAGAGCTGACAGGACTCATCGCTGCCGCTGAACAGGTATTGGAAACTGCGCCCCAAGGTGAGGATATAGGGATTTTAAAGTTAAGTGATGAGAGCGAAGCTGTACGTTGGTTTGTGCTTCCCCACGAGGTGTGAGCCTGAGGTCTAGGCGCTGTGTTGGTTATTGTTGATCATAGCAATCGCCTTGTACTCGGCAATAAGCTGGGCCAATATTTTTATGTGCATACAGTCTCGCGAGGCCCTCTGGCATCGCCTTAAAACCCTCTACCACGTCGACAAGAGGGGTCAATTCACCGCTCAGGATCCACCTAGCTAAATCCGCCTCCGCCTGCGCAAACTGCTGTTCATGGTTGTAGACAAAGAAACCATGCATCGAGGCGTTGGTGTTCCTTAGCCGGGCATAATTCTTTAAACCATAGGGCTCGTCGCTGGTGTACTCTGATATAGATCCGCAGAGCACAATCCGTGCACCGGTGTTCATATTATCCATGCAGGCATCGAGTGTGTCGCCGCCAACGTTATCAAAGTAAATATCAAACCCATTGGGTAGCAATTGTTCTAATCGGGTAGCGACGTTTTCGTTGCGATAATCAATTGTGTTATCACACCATTGGGAGATACTGTTGCATTTTTTCGGCCCCCCAGCGATACCTATCACTCGGCAGCCATAGATTTTAGCAAGCTGTATGACAATAGAGCCGACACCGCCAGCGGCCGCGGATACCACTAGAGTATCTCCTGATTTTGGCTTGCCCCGATCAATAAAACCAAAGTAGGCTGAAAATCCAGTCATGCCTAAGGGCCCGAGACTTAGGCCATAGGAAACGCCCCGATCCGGAATCTTTCGCATAAGTTCAGCCGCGCTCATCGAGGATGTTTTGTAGGTTTGCCAGCCAAGCTGACCCTGAACGATATCGCCCACTTGATAGTCGGAGTGATGAGACTCCACTACCTCTGCAACACCGCGACCGTGGATTACATCGCCAATATTCAAAGGCTTTTCCCGGGCGGCCGCTTCGCCCATCATATACATTCGCATAACGGGTGCGAGATTTAGGTACAGGGTTTTTAAGAGCACCTGTCCGTCGCCACAGGCGGGCACATTTTCTTCATGCAGGCAGAAATCTTGCTGCTGCACATTGTCTCCAGTCGGTCGACGGGCAATGCGCCATTGGCTATTGATGCGATCTAACCTAGCTGAAGTTTCTTTAGACATCTATGGTTAACCTGTTTCTGAGGTCAGTTGATTGCATTCAAAAAAGTACCCGTCTGGGTCAAACAATGACAGGCCAATAAAGTGTTTCATGCGACCATTGGCACCTAATGTAGACCATTCATGTGGGGCAGAATGTACTTTTGTGCCTAGCGTTATGGCTCGAGTATGGGTGAGATTGACATCATCAGAGCCAACTACAAACGTCGGTTTGCCATAGCCTACACTGAAATCGATGGGCGGTGCGGGCATGATAGGGTCGATCCACTGTAGTAGGCCAATCATGCCTATGACTGGATCATCACATTTTAGAATCATTAGATGTGTTTTGTCTCCGGCCTTGCCGGCGGCGAGCCCTACTCCCGAGAGGATAAACTCGCTGTCATAATAAACCGACAGACCTAGAACATGTTCATACCAGCGCCGTGATGCCTGAATGTCGCGGACAATTAATGTTGTTCGTTTGACTATGTTGCGCGCGCGTTTAAAGTGGTCACTCATTATCAATTCCTTGAATTAGGTTTGGTTGTATAAGTTGTTCTGAGAAGATTGTCACAGGGAGGACGTCACCACGATTAACGTACAGCGACTGTTGGCGCAGAAAGCGGGTCAAACCGCTGGCGCCGACACGAGAGGGCCCCATTCCAGAATAGCCAAAGGCCGATTTTTCTGTTTCAAATACCATCGACGTTAGGCCTGCATCATTGACGCTAATACCACCCGCATTTATCTGCTTAGCCACGATGAGTGCCGCTTCATCATTTTTTCCGAATACCGCAGCAGATAGGCCGAAACAGGTGTCATTGGCTAAGGCAACTGCTTGCGTCGCGCTATCAAAGGCCATTACCGGCATGATTGGCCCAAATGTTTCCTCGGTCATTAACAACATTGAATGGTCGACATTACCCAAAACCGTTGGCGCTATCCATTTTGCACCACTGTCATCCTCGACTTTCCCTCCACAATAAATGACGGCGCCTTTTTGTACGGCATCATCGAGATGTTGCTGAATAATGTCTGCTTGGCGGTCAAAAATCAGTGGCCCAACAATGCCCTGATTTGGATTGTCTTTGCTTAAGGTGGCCGCCTTGGCTTTGTCTGTGAGTAGTTGAATGAATCTGTCATGGTCAGCCTGCGCGACATAAAGGCGTTCCAATGACTGGCAGGCCTGACCTGTCCCCGCGATAGAAGCGCGTAATATGGCTGTTGTGGCCCGTTCTAAATCGGAGCCCTCAAGTACAATTGCGGGGTCCTTACCGCCCAATTCAAGGTAGGTTGGAATGAATTGCTGAGCAGCGGCGGCAGCGACTTTCCTGCCGGTTGCAACGCTTCCGGTAAAAGCAACCACGTCAACTAAGTCGATAAGTGCCTGGCCGGTCAAGCCGTCCCCGGGCATGATTGTCAGGACAGCGGCCAATTCCTCTACCGCGGCAATACTTCGGGCTATGGGAACTGCGAATCTAGGGGTGACCTCACTCGGTTTAATGACAGCACTGCAGCCCGCTAAAAGGGCGGGAATAACGTCGATAAATGACAGCAGAAGAGGGAAGTTCCAAGGGCTGATGGCGCCAAGAACTTGGTAGGGGGAAGTTGCGCCATGAATTTCTACATTAGGCATAGCCACTGCGGCCTGCTTGGAGGGTGCAAGCAGGGCCGGGGCCTGAGAGCACCACCGATCTATACTTTTGTGTAAACCCTCAAATTCTTGATCAGCTAGCATTATACGACCGGTATCTTGCTGTAACGCCCCTACAATAGCCGTGCGCTCGAGGTGCATGGCTGCCTGCCAGCGTTTGATAACCGCGATGCGGTGTTCGATGCCGGCGTCACGCCATTTGGACTGGTTCTTTCGCAGGCGCTCTGTTGTAGCTTTAATGGCAGACTTACTGGCAGCTGTAAACTGATAGTCTAACTGTCCTGTGCGCGGGTTGCGCGCCGCTAGTTGCCGTTCTAATGCGTCGTCATTCATCGGGGGTTCCCGTGTAGGTGCAGGACAGTTCCTGAGATAGGCGCCAAGCACTTGGCTTAAGCGTTGGCCAGTGTATTGTAAAGATCGGATAATATCATATAACGACCTATAGATATAATGTTAAATCTTTTGTATGCTACCAGTTAGGGAATAGGCCCTTGTTGGGGCTGCTCCGTGTGGTGAGCAGAGATCACATATTGAAATAAATATCTACTCGTCACAAGACAACACTTTGTAGGAAAAAGGCTAATTTAGGGATGGTTAAAGAAAAAGATTCAGTGCGCTTTCAGCGAACCAATTTTGTCGTCAGCGATTTGGCTGAGTCATACAGGTTCTACTGTGGCGTTTTAGGCTTGACTGTAACATTTGAAAAAGAGTCTAAATCGGATTCTTATTCCTATGATGTTTTTGAGATTGATAATAGCAGTGCGCTTCGGTTCTCGATTCTCAGCACGGCCTCTCAGCCGCGGGTAATGGCTCTCACGGAGGTGCGTGAGTCTAGGGTTGGGGTCGAAATATTGCCTAGACGCAGCGCGATTGTTTTAGATGTCGCCGACATTGATGGTATCGTCGATGGCGCTAAGGCACTTGGCCTGAAAGTCTATGACGAGAGCGTACTGGAAACCCACGACGGTCGTTGTGGACGAGAGGTAGGCATCGTTGATGTGGACGGTAATTTGGTCGTCATTTATCATATCTCAATCAGCTAATTAAGGAGTCAATAGTGACGACTGATTCAGTATCAGGCGCGGGTAAAACGCTCGATCCAAACCAATACCCTAGCGCTCGCTATGCGTGGTTCATGGTCATCATGCTCACGCTGGCGTATATACTATCCTTTGTAGATCGTTATATATTTGGTTTATTAGTCGAGCCTATCAAGGCTGACTTTGATTTGACAGATACCCAGGTTGGCTTGCTTATGGGTCCGGCATTTGGGATCGTCTATGCCACCATGGGGCTGCCTATCGGTTGGCTGGCTGACAGAAAACGACGTACATTAATTTTGGCTGCGGGTATAGCGCTGTGGTCTGTGGCCACGACGGTGACTGGTTTGGCAAAGACGTTTACTCATATTTTTGCAGCCAGAATGAGCGTGGGCGTAGGAGAGGCAGCCCTGAGCCCCGTCGCTATGTCGATTATTTCAGACAGTTTCGAGCCTAAAAGTCGCGGTAAACCGATTGCCTTCTATACTGCAGCGTTAACGCTGGGGGCAGGTATTGCTTCATTAGTGGCAGCAGGCGTCTTAACCTGGGCCAAGTCTGGACCGCAGATAGAATTGCCGATTATAGGCGTATTGGCGCCATGGCAATTTATTTTCATTATCGTTGGCTTACCCGGCGTTATTCTTGCGGTAATTTTTGCCCTGTTGCGCGAGCCAACACGCATTAAAGAGGCCGATGATGACGCTGCAACGGCGCTCGGTCTAAAAGACATGCTGACCTATGTATTTCAACGTTTTGGAGCCTTCTTTGGCATTATTGCCATGGTTGGGTCCATGCTGGTTGTGGTCTATAGTCAAGGTTGGATGGCAGCCACTTTTGAGAGAACCTGGGGTTGGAGCGCTGAAAGGTACGTATTTGTTAATGCGATCATCATGCTGTCGTTAGGTCCGTTGACGGTGAATCTTGCCGGTTGGCTGTCGGACAGGCTGTATCAAAAAGGGCATCGTGATGCTCCCTATCTTATTATGTTGACAGGGATGTCTATCCTTGTGCCGTCGGCGATTGCGGCAACACTAATGCCCAGCCCAACCTTGGCGTTTGTATTTCTGGCGATCAATCTCGTTGGAATAGCGCTGGCGTCAGCTGTGGGGCCTACCGCTTTACTGAACATTACCCCGAGTAATATTCGAGCTCAGGTCACTGCGCTGTACTATATGATCATTAGTCTTCTGGGTTTAATGCTCGGCCCGTTGACCGTCAGTTTATTGTCTGACCATGTTTTTGGTAATGAAAATCTTCGCTTTGCAGTGTCTGCAGTGCCCGTGATCTTTGGCGTGCCTGCACTGTTGTTTGGATTCTATGGCCGAGGGGCATATGTCCGTGAGCTCAATAAAATATAAGGCTATTGATTATCTGCCTACAAAAAAATGATTAAGAGGTGAAGGCTGTCATGGACGCGATGGACATAGAGGTGAGTGAAGTTGGACTGAGAGATGGCTTGCAAAGTATCAGTCAAATAATGCCTACAGAGGCAAAAAAGCGCTGGATTAGCGCGTTGGCGGCAGCAGGTATTCCCGAGATTGAAGTGGGCTCTTTTGTTCCTGCGCGGATACTCCCCCAGCTTGCCGATACAATGGAAATTGCACGGTATGCAAGAACCATTGAAGGTCTTAAGGTGGCGGTGTTAGTGCCCAATTTGAAGGGTGCAGAGCAGGCCGTAAAGGCCGGCGTGCACAAGCTTACAACTCCGTTGTCGGTTAGTGAGACTCATAGCCTGCGTAATGTAAATCGTACGCATGTGCAAATGTTGGAGGAAGTTCAGAATATAGTGCAGCTTATTAAGCGGCTGCCAGTTGATGAGAGACCCATATTAGAAGGCGCCCTCTCAACGGCATTTGGCTGTACTATCGAGGGAACTGTCCCTGAGGATCGCGTCGTCGAAATTGCGGTTGCGTTAATGGAGGCCGGATGTGATGAGGTGGGGCTTTCTGATACCACCGGGTATGCCAATCCGGTACAGGTTAAGCGTCTGATAGGCAAGGTTTGGGACGCTGTTGGTCGTGAGCATCTTACCGGTATTCATCTACACAATACACGCGGTCAAGGGCTGGCCAACGTTCTGGCGGCAGTGGAGATGGGCTTGACGACCATTGACTCTTCAATGGGTGGGATTGGTGGCTGTTCTGCTGCGCCAGGTGCCAGTGGTAATATTGTTACTGAGGATTTAGTTTTTTTACTAGAGGCGATGGGATTAAAGACCGGTATTGATTTCGATGCTTTGATGGCCGCCAGACACGTCGTGGCTACGGCGCTGCCGGATGTTGAATTGTATGGTTTTACACCCGATGCCGGGCTGCCTCTAGGATTTCCCTCAAAGTAACGCTTTAATTTAGTGGAGAAAAATATGTCTGCTTACACGATTGTTCAGGGGATGGTGACTGACCCCAAACTGTTTGTGCAATATATTCAGGCTGTGCCTGCCGTCGTTGAACAATATGGGGGGCAGTATCTCGTTAAGGGGAGCGCCTCTGAAATATTAGAAGGCATTGATGATACGAGAAAAATCGTTATTCATCAGTGGCCAAATGCTGACGCGGCTAGAGAGTTTTGGTATTCACCTGAATACCAAGTAGTGCGGAAATTACGCGAATTGGCCGGCGAATTTCAAGTGACATTGGTAGAGAGCCTGTAAATTTAAGACGGTCAAAGCTCCGCCTGAAAATTAAATTAACCTCTGTGGGAATAAAAAATGACAAAATCTGTCGAGCCTTATAACGCATTAGCACTTCAGGTCACCTGCCATGCAGTTAATGGTCTGAGTTCACGGCAAGACGTCAGTCTGCGCATGGCCGAAACTATCGCCGATCTAGCTGGGAAAATTCGCGGCAGCAAAGGTTTTATCAGTTCATTTAGTGGTCTCAATACTAGACTGGTGGTTCTACCGGAGTATTTTTTGACGGGCTTCCCTATGGGAGAGAGTATTAAGGTTTGGTCGGAAAAAGCCTGTATAGAAATGGATGGCCCTGAATATTTGGCACTGGGGAAAATCTGTCAGGATAATGATATTTTTCTGTCCGGCAATGTCTATGAATTGGATTCCAATTTCCCTGAAATTTATTTTCAGGTCAGCTTTATTATCGATCCGTCTGGAGCGGTAATTCTGCGTTATCGTCGTCTGGTCTCAATGTATGCTCCGACGCCTCATGACGTGTTGGAACAATATATAGAAGTGTATGGCGAAGAGTCTTTGTTTCCTGTTGTGGATACGGAAATAGGCCGATTGGCCGCCGTTGCATCAGAAGAAATTCTTTATCCAGAAATCATTCGGGCTCTCACCTTAAGGGGTGCCGAAGTGATCTGTCACTCCTCCAGTGAAGTTGGAAGTCCATTGACGACTCCCAAAAATATTGCCAAGCAGGCGAGAGCCTATGAAAATATGGCCTATATTGTTTCAGCTAACAGTGCGGGCATCGCCGGCATCGCTTTTCCCGCCGCCTCGACTGACGGAGGCTCAAAAGTTGTTGATTTCCACGGCAGTGTTTTAGCTGAGGCTGATGTGGGCGAGTCAATGTGTGGTAACGCTGAGGTCGATATTGCGGCGCTTCGCAATGCGCGACTGAGGCCTGGCATGAGTAATATCCTAGCCAGGCAAAGACTGGAACTTTTTGCCCCCACCTATGCAAATTTTAAGATCTATCCCGCTAATAATCTATTAGTTGACGGCGAAATATTATTGCCGGAGCGCAAGCATTTTACCGCGACCCAGCAACAGGTTATAGACAACCTCATCAATATGGGGATCCTAGCGCGATAGTTAGTCAACTTTTGTCATAGCACATTTGTACCTCGGAATCTGTTGGGTGAGCCCCTTAGTTACGATCTCTACGGTACTTTTCATCAACTGCCTAAACATCCCAACTGGCTCCCTTGAAAGCAGATCAGCACAGACTGTTTTAATTAACTACTGACATAAAATGATTTATTGTTATATCATAAGCGCATATTATTAATTGGTCTGCTTATGGACCGCTGTCACCTAACAGGATTGTAAGTTCATGGGTAACAAAATATTACCATTGCAGGGTATCAAAGTGGTTGAGTTTACGCATATGGTTATGGGGCCGACAGCCGGCTTGATTTTAGCGGACTTAGGGGCAGAAGTTGTTAAAGTAGAACCCTTGGATGGCGACAAAACTCGCCGGCTGGAAGGCTCTGGTGCGGGCTATTTCCCCATGTACAATCGGAATAAAAAAAGCATTTGTGTGGATTTAAAGTCAGAGGAGGGTAAGCAGTTGGCGGAGCGCCTTGTCAAAAAAGCTGATGTGGTGATAGAGAACTTTCGTTTAGGGGCCATGGACAAGCTAGGCTTGGGTTACGAGCAGTTAAGCGTTTTAAATCCTCGCTTAATTTACTGCTCCTTGAAAGGCTTTTTGCCGGGTCCCTATGGCAGTCGTACCGCACTTGATGAGGTCGCCCAGATGATGGGCGGACTGGCCTATATGACTGGTTTACCGGGCAAGCCGATGCGTGCAGGTTCCTCGGTGATCGATATCACCGGCGGTATGTTTGGTGTTATTGGGATCTTGGCAGCAGTGGAACGTCGTCATAAAACGGGACTAGGCGGTATGGTTACTAGCGCGTTGTTTGAAACGACTGTGTTTATGATGGGCCAGCATATGGCTCAGCATGCAGCCTCCGGTGAGGCGCCTATGCCAATGTCACAGCGCCAGTCGGCTTGGTCGATCTATGATATTTTTCTAAGCAGAGAAGGCGAGAGCGTGTTCATCGGCGTTGTTAGCGACACTCTGTGGGTGAAATTCTGTAAGGCCTTTGAGTTAGAGTCCTTCGCGTCAGATGCAACCTTGGCAACTAATAGTGGCAGAATTAAATATCGCGATAGTATTATGCCGATTATTACATCGCTATTTGCGAGTATGAGTAAGCAGGAATTGATGGATCGTCTTGAGCTGGCAGGCATTCCATTTGCGCCGATTAATCGTCCTGAGGATTTACTCAATGAGGCCCATCTTGAAGCCAGTAACGGTTTGTTGCCAGTTACGTTAACCGATGGCGAGAGAGTTGGAATGCAGGCCAGGCTGCCAGCCCTTCCTTTTGAAATGAGTAGCGAAAAATTTGAGCTTCGCTCCGGCCTGCCTAGTGAGGGCGAACACAGTATCGAGGTAATGCGCGATGCTGGATACAGTGCTGACGAAATCGATGAGATGCTGCGCGATGGTTTTGTGAAGGTTGCGGTATAAGGCAGCGGGACAGGATAACGCTAATTGATTAGGCGGTAAAATTTCAACGGCGCTTAGAAAAACTTTAGGTCAGTCGAGATAAATCCACGGCCGCTCAAGCCGGTCGTTTTGTTCAAAGGCGTTAATCTTATGATCGAGCATCCGTGTTAACGAAATAGCATCTAGGCCTTTAATTAACATATCGTTTTGTGCTTTGTCCTGTTCAAACTCAAAGACTTTTTCACTCGACCAACGGACGGTTTGTTTGGCCAAGTCGATACAGAGAAGGTGGCGTTGCGGATCCTGCCCTACCCAATCTGCCATCTGTTTAATTGCATTATTGCTCAATACAACGGGCAGAATGCCATTGCGAATGCAGTTGTTGTAGAAGATGCTACCAAATGAGGGCGCGATAATGGCTCGGATGCCGTATTCCTTAAGCGCCCAAACTGCGTGCTCTCGAGATGAGCCGCAGCCAAAATTGTCGCCTGAAAGAATGATGCTGGTATTCTCGTATGCAGGACGGTTTAGAATAAAATCAGGGTTGGCTTCGCGGCTGCCCGGCAAGGTATAGCGCCAGGCAGCAAATAGACCATCTTTTAATCCTTTCTTTGAGACGCAGGTCATCTCGCGTGATGGAATGATTGTGTCAGTGTCAATATTGGGGTGGAGTAGGGGGGTTGTAATCCCGGTATGACTCACAAATTTATTCATGGATTAATCCTCCGCTGCAGCAATGTAGCCTTTGCAGGCCGACGCTACGACTGTCAATGGGCTGGCGAGATGGGTGCGCGTTCCAGGCCCCTGACGACCTTCAAAATTTCGATTAGTCGTAGATATAACGCGTTTGTGCTTGCCGAAGGTTTCACCGCCGGCATAAAAACACATGGAGCAACCGGACTCTCGCCACTCAAAGCCAGCCGCTAGAAATATCTTGTCTAATCCCTCGGCTTCGGCCGCCACTTTTACTTGGGTCGAGCCAGGAACACACACTGCGCTGACCCAAGGGGCAACTGTTTTATCTTGTAAATACTGGGCTGCGGCACGTAGATCGCTTAGCCGGGCATTAGTGCAGGAGCCGATGAAAGCTGCATCCAATTTGACCGAGGTCATAGGCATGCCAGGGCTGAGGTCCATGTAGGTAAGCGCTCTTGTCATCGCGTTGGCTGTTATGCTGGATGTCTCTTGCTTTGGGTGAGGGATCTCATCCTCTATACTGATGGCGTGTTGCGGGCTTGTTCCCCAGGTAACAGTGGGTTTGATTTCCTCGCATTGGATGGTAATAGTTCGGTCAAATTCTGCGCCGATATCAGTATGTAGCGTGTTCCAATGAGTAATCGCTTTTTCTAAGTCCTTACCTTTGGGAGCGAACTTACGCTCTTGGATATAGTTTAAAGTAGATTGGTCGACTGCGATCAAGCCGGTAAAGGCAGAAAATTCAACAGCCATATTGCAAAGTGTGAAGCGTGCCTCTATGCCTAATTCACTAACGGCCTGGCCCGAAAACTCAACGGCAAATCCTGATCCACCTATGGTTCCATGCCGCGAGATAAGATGTAAAATCATGTCCTTGGCTGTTACGCCTTGGTTGAGCTTTCCGCGGAAGTCGACCCTCATGGTTTTAGGCTTTTTTATTCTGAGCGTATTTGTCGCCATTGCATGTTCAGCTTCAGTGGAACCTACGCCCCAAGCCAGCGCCCCTATACCGCCCAGTGTACAGGTATGGCTGTCTGGACAAATGAGCGTGGATCCCGGTAGTGCGATACCAAGTTCAGCAGACACCACGTGAGAAATACCTTGGTATTGATCGCCAATATCAAATAGCCGTATGCCAGCACTCTGTGCGGATTGCCGCGTGGAAACAATAAATTCCTTGCCGTTTGGCATAAGCGTTTCGTCGCCGCGGCCCACGGTAGTATCGACGATATGATCGATGGTGCAGAATATATGTTGCGGTGACTTTACCACGCGTGCCTCATCTTCCAGGCCCTTAAGAGCTATAGAGCCCGTTCGTTCGTGGAGGAACATGCGGTCAATGAAAATCAAACACTCACCGTTCTCGACATCCGAAATCTGATGAAGCGCCCAAAGTTTTTCAAATAATGTCTTTGGCATAATTTTTATAGGTCTTCTGATGCTCCGTTTCGGTTGCGATGATGTAATATTTAGCTTGCTTCTAAAGCCTTGAATTGTGATTATAACCCTATTACAATAAAAAGATATAAAGACGTATCAATGATACAAATATTTTGGCTAGTAGATGGATGGTTTATACCAGTGATTATTAAATGACGCTTTGCTCATGACCTCTGACGTTATGCTGTTATCGGCCACCGCCGCGACCGTTGCTTTTGTGCATACTTTGCTCGGTCCCGACCATTATTTGCCCTTTGTGGCGATGGCGAAAGCAAGAGGCTGGACCATCGCCAAGACGGTCAAGACTACTATGTTGTTTGGGGTTGGGCACATTATGGGCTCAATACTTATCGGCTTGGTTGGGGTATACGCGGGCGTTCAGCTAGGTACGCTTGAGTGGTTAGAGAGTACTCGCGGTTCATTTGCTGCCTGGATGCTGATTGCTTTCGGGCTTGTATATATGGTCTGGGGCATGCGCAAGGCCTATAAAGACCGACCTCATAGTCATGGTCATTTCCACGGCCGCATGTGGCATACGCATGAGCATGACCATCATGACAAGCATGCCCACGTGCATAAAAAGGCGGATGGGGTTGTCGCACCCTGGGCGCTGTTTGCTGTATTCGTGTTGGGACCCTGTGAGGCGCTGATTCCAGTACTCATGTATCCCGCGGCTAAGCAGAGTATGGCAATAGTTTTCCTCGTTACAAGCATATTTAGTATAGTAACAGTGCTCACGATGCTGATGGCTGTAGTCTTTTCTGTCTGGGGTTTAAAGGATATTAAACTGCCAAAATTGGAGCGGTTTAGTCATGCACTCGTAGGCGGTACAATGTTTGTCTGTGGCTGTTCAATAACATTATTAGGACTATAGGTGGATTTATGACAGAAGGCTTTAAGGTCGTTGATGCAGTGGTAAATATTTGGACCGCTGAGGCACTCTCCCACCGGCCCTCTTGGACCGATGAGTTTTTTGTCGGCAAAGTCAAGGGCCAGCATAGTAGTGCAGGAATCAGTCTAGAACAGATGATTGAATCCATGGACGAAGCTAATATTCAGAGCGCTTTTTTAGTTGCAGCTAAAGCCGGTCGGAAAGGTCTGCCCGGTTGCTATCACATGCCTGCGGAGGTAGTGGCTGAGGCAGTTGCTAAGTACCCAGATCGATTTTTCGGCCTGATTGGTATCGACCCTTTCACCGGAATGGATGGCGTGAGAGCAATGGAAGATGCCGTAACCAATATGGGCTTTATTGGGGCTCATCTCTACCCCCACTGGTTCGATTTGGCTCCCAATGAGGCGCGTTACTACCCGTTTTACGCGAAATGTATCGAACTGGGGATTCCGATTCAAATGCAGGTGGGCCAGTCGCTTATCTACTCAAAGCAGCATCGCTGTCGCTCTGTGGGTCGGCCCATTTACTTAGATGAAATCGCCTGTGATCTGCCCGAACTAAATCTGATTGGCTCTCATGTTGGTATTCCTTGGCATGATGAAATGATTGCGATGGCCTGGAAGCATGAAAATGTGTACATGTGTACCGACGCCCACAGTCCAAAATTCTGGCCGGAAACTGTGATCAAATTCTTGAATTCTTACGGACAGGATAAGGTTATTTTTGCTACTGATTTCCCTGTGCTAAGGTTTAAACGCACACTTGATGAAATAGAAAATTTTGGTTTAAAGCCAGAGGTCCGAAGAAAGTTTTTACGAGATAATGTAATCAAACTCTATGGTCTTGAGGGGCGCATAAAATGACTGCACCTCTTGCAGGTATTCGTGTGGTCGAAATGACCAGCGTCGTTTTGGGTCCCTATGCTTGCCAAATGCTCGGCGATCTGGGGGCTGACGTTATCAAAATCGAGCCTATCGGTGGTGATACCAATCGCAATCTTGGGCCCCATCGTAATAATAGCGATATGAGTGCGCTTTTTCTCACTTGCAATCGCAATAAACGCTCTGTGTCTTTGGATCTTAAATCCCCGCGCGGCAAAGCGGCGGCGATCGAGATTATCAAGACCGCTGATGTTATCGTGCATAATTTCCGGCCCGCTGCGATGGAACGTCTGGGGCTTGATTATGATTGCGTTAAAGGGGTGAATCCTGAGGTTATTTACTGCGCGACTTACGGCTATAGCAAAAAAGGCCCCTATGGTGACAAAGGGGCTTTGGATGATTCCATTCAGGCAGCGAGCGGTATCGCCATGTTGCAGAGTATGGTGGGTGGCGAGCCTCGCTATCTGCCGACCATTATCGCGGACAAGACAACGGCTTTGATGGTTGTGCAATCTGTGTTAGCGGCATTGTTCCACAAACAGAGAAGTGGCGAGGGTCAAGAAATCGAAGTGCCAATGTTTGAGTCGATGGTGTCTTTCATGATGACAGAGCATCTCTGGGGACAAACTTTCGAACCGCCTATAGGTAAGGCGGGTTACGTTCGTTTGATGGCAAAACACCGGCGACCGTATAAAACGCTTGATGGCCAGTATCTTGCCGTTCTGCCCTATTGGGATAATCATTGGGAAACCTTTTGCCGGCTTTGCGGCCGAGAAGAGTTGACTGCAGACCCACGTTTTACAGATATGACGACTCGATTAAAAAATATTGATGAGTCCTATCGAGTAACGGGGGAGATTATTTCGTCGCGATCGCGTTCAGAATGGCTAGAGCTTTTAGGTGAAACTAATGTCCCCATGATGGTGGTTAACACCTTAGATGATTTGATTACAGATCCTCAACTAGTTGAGTCGGGTTTTTGGCAAGAATTTGACCACTCAACTGAGGGCCGTATCCGTCTGAGCAGTCCCCCCGTCAACTTTAGCAAGACCCCAGCCGCGATTGGGTCACTCCCTCCTCGGCTTGGGGAACACAGCGCCGACGTGTTACTTGAGGTGGGTATGTCTCAGGATGTAATTGACAGTATGTTGGATTCCGGAGAGGTAAAAATAGTTAATTAAAGAGGGGTTAAAGATAATGACGTTTAAAAATTTATTTATTGAGCATGAGCTCTCGCCAGACGTTGAGGCTTGGATTAAAGAGGAAGTCGATGAACAAGAGCAGCGCTATAGAGCGGTCTCTAATAGCATGGACGATCTAGCGCCTATGCGTGAGAAATGGTACCAGGAGTTTTTTGATCGTATTTCCACCAGTGGATTTAACGAAGATGGTGATACAAAAACGCCAATCAAACCAGAAAATTTGCCAGTCAAACCCGATGGGCGTGCCGATCAGGTGCTCTGGAAATACGGTATAGATGACGAATAAAGTCGATATAACATCTAAAAGATAGCATTGGAGAACAATTATGGCACGTCCACACATTGAACCGTTTTGCGATAGAGACGTTCACTTTAAGAATATGCAACTTCCCGGTTTTGGCCGTGGAATGGGATACAAGATGCTCAGCCTTGATTCCGATACAGGGGCCTGCAGTATGACCGTGCAGTTAGATGGCGGTTATAAGCAACCGCCCGGATTTTCATGGTCAGAGCGCGAGATGATCATTGTCGAGGGCGAGCTTAAGGTAGGTGACCAAACGTGCCGTAAAGGACATTACTTTTTTGTTCCAGCTGGATACTGTATGCCGGCTATTTCCACTCAGCAAGGCTGCCTAGTAATGATGATGTACAACACAGGAGAGCCAAGTCATGAGCTTTCAGGGGAACATCATCCGCTGGCGCAAGTGGACCTTTATCACAGTATTGATTCCTATATGGATATTCCCTGGGCTATGGGCAATCTGGTCAAGCCTTCGGTGGCCGCGGGCTGTCTGATTAAGCTTTTAAACTACAATCCTATCTCTCATGCAATGACTTTTTTGTACTGTATGACGCCAGCTTTTAAGCAGGATAATATTTCTTATCATGACTGTGCGGAAGAGTCTTATCATCTATGGGGTACGTCTTGGATGATGCAGTTTGGCGATATCCCTACAGGCGGATACTTCTGGCGACCAGCCTATATTAATCATGGCGCCTTTGCTTCTGAATATGGCTGTATCGCATTGGGCCGCACGGATTCTAAGCTGTTTAATCACTTTCACTATAACCCATGGTCGACACCCAAGGAGAATCAAGAGCGGTCTGGAGCTCGGCTGTTTCAACGTGACCCGTTGCTTTACAAATGGGCGCTCAGTCACGACCACAATCATCCCCATGGACCTGAAGATTTCGAGCAGACCATGCAACTCCGCGGCGATGAGCAGGGACATGACAACGTGCATAAGTCTGATGGCAAGCGTCATGATCATTGGCATGGGCACGACCATCAAGACGATGGAAGCCCGCACTACCATCATCACGAAGATGGCGGCCATCATCATCACCATGATGACTAATGATGGTAGGAATCGATCAAGGGGCTTTAATAAGCCTCTTTTTTTGCGTTGAGTTAAATGAGACTAGAGGGTTGGGGCTGTTAAGAGGAGGTTTTTTGCGCAATAAGCTCGATTAATTCGCCCGCTTGACCTCTTATAAGGCTGGCGTGGGAGTTGGCGTATGGCCCATCCTCGATAATATAGGTAGGGCTGCTGGCAGGTATTGTAGCTAGATCATTGATGGCAAAGCTGATCATGCTAATACCTGGGGGCATAGTCGACGGGAAAGTAGAGCCGTCATAAGACCCTTTTTTTAAGCTCCTGATCTCATCGATCTCTATCAGATGGCTACCTGCCAAGTGTATAACAGCGACGGGATGCCGCTGATCAAGCGGTAGGTTATGGGCTCGATTGACAACTGTTATCTTGGTATTAAATTGACTGCTCTTAGTGTCAGGAAACTGTCGGTACACAGCCGCCGCAGCTTCGCGACTGGTTGCGAGTAGTATAGGAATGAATAGTTTATCTACGATGCATCGGGCAGCTGGAAGATCAAACCCAGGGACTGGCGCTTTGATTTGAGTGAGATAAAGTACTTCTCCCGCTGAGCCAACTAACTGCATTGCCCGAATGTCAGGGCTGATGTCGAGGTCAGCGGGTTCACCGATAATGTCAAACGGAGATCCGCGAAGTTCTTCTCGTAAGTTGTCGACATCGGTGACACAAATTTCGAGCGACAACCAGCCGGGCTCTTGGAAAGGCGCGATGGGAGTTGCCTGAGGATCTTCAATGATGCGCAGCCACGGATCTCCATTCAGATTTTCCAACCAGGTAACGCGTGTTCCCGCCAGTGATGGAAAGTTCCAGGCCTGCGCCTGCTTGACAGTCAGTCGTGTTTGGCTATGTATCCGTTGGTGTAAGTGATCGCACCACTCAGTCACGCAGGCATCAAGACGATCTGTGGTTAATGTTGAGATTAAAGTGGGTCCTAATGCTGCTGTCAAAAGTGCTCTCACTATTTAGTAGGTTGAGTAAAACTAGTAGGTTGAGTAAAACTCCAGGTCGATCGAGGGAGATTCGATATTTCAGCTCTGAGGCCACGCGCTAGTCAAGTTTTAGATCCATTTTGTATTGGAACAGCTCAGGATTATAGAGCACGTGGAGGTGGTCCATGAGGTGCTCTTGATTGTTAACCTTGTTGTATGAACGTCTAGTAAGGCTAAGTAATGGGCTTCCCTCCGGAACATTCAATGCAAGGGCGCTTTCAGAGGACGCGGCACAGGCGCTAATGGTCTGAGTCACGTGGGTGACCTCCAGTCCATTGTCGCGAAAGTAAGTCAGTCGGGGGATAGTTTCAAATAATTTTTGATTTTTGGGCTTTTCTACACCAACCGTCCAGCTCATATAATAGCCGAAGTTCAAACCCTCCCTGCCACGTAAACGAACGAGGTGCAAGGCGGTATCACCAGCCTTGAGCTCGAGCTCCTCAAGAATATCTTGGGGCGGTCGCATCATCTCACACTCTAAAATACTTGCCTGAGAGTTGCGTGCCATACTCTCAATCTCCTGCAGCATGCCCGTTAGAGGTGCCTGAACCGGTTTGGGGGTATATTTGTAAATAACGTGCGTTCCTCTGCCACGTCGTCGCTCAACCAATTTATCGGCGGCCAACTCATCCATCGCACGTTTGGCAGTAATCCTCGAGACTAGAAAGATTGTTGAAAGCTGCTCCTCTGTAGGCATCCGCTCACCCGCCGGCAATGTGCCATTGAGGATGAGTCCATGCAGCAAGCTATACAGCTGGTGATAGAGCGGTGTAGGTGATTCTTTGTTTAATCCTTCGCGTATTCTTTTGCTGAATAATGAGTCTAGAGTAATAGTCATTTAGGGTCGCCCAGTAGGTAATTGCTATAATGGTATATCAAAATAGATGTAATTCAAGATAATGTATCAACTATTTCACGATTCATCTTTTTGTCGGCTGAAAAACATAGTCAAAGTTATTATAAGGGCCTATGTGAATCAAGTTCGAATTCGGGAAAAGTGGTACATTTGGGTTGAACTTACAGGCGAATTAAATATAATGTTAGTACTATATAACAAATAGACAGGGCTATTTTGGTCTGTTTATTTTTGGGTTTTATTAGCGTTCAAATTGTCTAGTTGGAGATAACATATGGGTATTACGGAGCTTGCAGTCCTTAAGTTTTTGCATATTATTTCTATGGTTTATTGGTTGGGTGGTGAGTGGGGCGTGTTTCAAACGTCTTACAATGTTATTAACAGGAAACTGAGTCTGGAAGAGCGTCATCGCCATTTGGAAACGCTCTATCGTATCGACATTCTGGCGCGTACAGGTATTATTCTGCTACTACCGCTGGGAATGCATATGGGCTACATGTGGGGTGTCCAACCCTATGGCGGTAACTTTTTAACGGCAATGTGGGCCCTAGTAGCGGCTTGGATGGGCCTTTGTTGGACTGCGTTTATCTACCGAGAGACTGATCGCGGAATGGCTTTAACTAAGTTGGATGAAGCCATCCGATTTGTTGTGATACCGGTACTGTTTTTGAGCGGGCTCTTGTCATTGATGGGAAATGGGCCTTTCGAGGCAGGGGAAATGCAGAAATGGTTTTCAATAAAAGTTATGGGGTACAGCTTGTTATTGATCATTGGTTTGAAACTGCGTTTTATTATGCGTGATTGGACTGACATGTTTCGAGTGCTTGCTAGCGGACCCAATGCTGAAGTCGAAAACTCCTTAGAAAAATCTCTACGCACCGGCCGCGGCCTGGCTTATGTCTACTGGATTGGTATCAGTACCGTGGCGTTCTTTGGTGCAACGAAGTTTATGTAATTGCGCGAAAGAGTGAATTTGGCCGCCGGCTAGTGATAGGTGCCATTTTTATTTGGCTTGCCGCTGGCGCGCCCCGATGATCAGACTGATAATGCTAGCCGATTTTTTTAGGCTAAGGGCCACAGAGCAGCTATGCGCGATTAATGGCGCATTGACAAACCCTTACTTGACTACTCTGCTGCGGGGTCTGTTATTATATGGGCGCGGAAACTACTCAATATGTCTCCCGCGCTAGCGCTCCAAACGCCGTCCTGAGCTGTAATATAATCGAGTACTTGCTCAAGCTTTTTAATGCGGTGGGGTTGGCCCAGCATCCAGGGATGAAGGTTCAGTGCCAAAATCCGTCCGCCCTGAGATTCAGCTTCCTGTAACAGGAAGTCGCAGGCGTCGCATATCTGCTCAACATATGCTTGTTCTGAGTGTAGGTTGTCCATCAGAATAAAACGGTCTTCGAGTTCATTGGATAAAGGCATCGCCCACAGCGGACCTTTGTCGGTTTTGAACTGATAGGGCATGTCGTCATTAACCCAGTCGCTAAAGTACTCAATACCATTTTCTGACAGCAGTTCCGGCGTATTGGCGCTTTCATTGCGGGCCGGACTTAACCAGCCGAGAATCTCTCGCCCTGTGAGGTCTCGTAATCGGCCCAAAGAGTGTTTTATCAATTCGCTCTCTTCATCGATGTCTTGCCCACCATAGTGCAGTGCATCCATATGCAAGCCATGACAGTTAATTTCATCTTCCCGCTCCATAATACTATGGAGTAGGTAGGGGTTGTTTTCGGCTAGTCGGGTGTTAAACGCAAAGGTGGGTTTGACGTTGTACTTATCAAAGGCTTTAAGAAAACGATAGATGCCCACGCGATTGCCGTAATCGCGCAAAGTGAAGTGGCGCAGATCAGGGTAGGGCATGGTCATGCCCCCGGGCACAGGGAAGGGTTTGCCCTTTTGGTCCAGAGGGAAAAATTGTAAGCAGACATTAATCCAAACAGCCAGTTTGTTATTGTTTGGCCAGCTGATGGGTTTGCGCTCAGATAGCATGGACCAGTCATAACGATCATGATCCATGCCGTACTTGCGATGCGGGTACTGCAGGTACTCTGGATCTAGTGGCATGCTTAATTCTCCTGTTTGGCCACGATGTCGGCAGTCACTGCATCGTAATAATGTTCGATAAAATAATCTGCTATTTCCCGGCCTGTCGTGACCCATACATCGGAATGCCCAGTGATGTATTCTAGCGCCTCTTCATAGGCTTTGATTCTGTGGGGACAGCTAACTTGATAGTTATGTGTAGGGATGCACATAACGGTCCCGCTAATATTACCTTCTTCGTAAAGGCGATCAAAATTATCTTTGATCATCTGCCCATAGCGGCGAGGCTCAACTTTATTGACCGCATAGGCAATAGTGTCGTTCATTTCGAGTGAGTATGGCACGGATATAAATTTGGCCCCGCTGCGTGTGCGAACCGGTGTGGGCTGGTCGTCGTGAAACAAGTCGCAGGTGTAACTGCCGCCCGCCTCGGCAAATAGATCGAGTGTGACCTCTGAATGTGACAGCGCGGGCGCTAAGTATCCTGCCGGACTTTTACCTGTATGCCGCTCAATAGTCGCTATCGAATCGAGAATCATTTCTCGTTCCTGGTCCTCAGAGAGCCCGTATGTATAGCGGGTGTTGTAGATGCCGTGACTGAAAAACTCCCAGTTGCGCTCATTACAAAGTTCGATAATCTCAGGGTGGTGATCGCAGAGTGCCGTGGACAATGAGATGGATCCGCGAATACCATATTTTTCCAGTAAATTCATCTGACGAGTATGGCCAACGCGGTTGCCGTAGTCACGAATGGTATAACCAGGCAGGGCAGGACTGGGCTGCGGCCAGGCCTTACGATGTGGGTTGAGCGGCGGATTAAGCTCATAGAATTCGATATTGGGAGCCACCCAAAAAGCGAGTTTTGCCCCATTTGGCCAGCGAATTTTCGGACGATTCTGATAGGGCCAATAGTCGTACAATGCTAGAGTTTCTTTCATAGCTACCGCGACCCTTGGTCAATTATTGGAAATAGGGCATTCATTTGTTTAGACGGTCAAAGACTTCCTGCACGTCCAGGACGTCAGCATATTTAATGGCGAGGTCGGTCAGATTCGCAAAATGGTAGCTCTCATGCTTATCCGCGACACATTGTTCTGGGATTATGGTTCGATAACCTCTAGACAATGAATCTACAGCAGTGGCGCGAATACAGCCAGAGGTGGAGCCGCCGGTTAAAATAACGGTGTCGACCTTGTGCCAGACACAGAGTGACTGGAGTTGGGTTTCAAAAAAGGCAGAGGGCATTTTTTTACAGTAAATAACGTCATTTGTCTTATTAATCTCAAGGCGATCGTCAAATTCGCTGCGCTGTGAGCCGAAGCCTATATTCTGCAGAGAATCTGGGGTGTCAGTGCGTGTGCCCCAGATACCACAATCCTCACCGGATTCCATGTAGGCCACTTGGGTCCATACCACGGGCCATCCAATTTTTCTGAACTGCTTGGCCAATTGGTTGATGTATTGCATTTGATGGGGATCTGTCTCATAGGCTGTTTTAAACAGGTCGGTTCGCGTATAGGCCTTTTGTGGATCGATATTCACCAAAATGGCTTTGTCGCCAAAGCCAAAGCGTGGTCTAGATGGATTTGATTTTAGCTCAAGGTATATTTCTCGAGCTGTTTTGTCGCAAGATTCCATGACTACTCCGGTAAGCTTATTTATGCGATAGCCAGCATTTATGTTCATTTGGCGATAATGTGATATTCGTGGTTATATAAGTCTTGTTATAATAACATAGCATTAGTACAATAAGTACAATAACTTTAAATTATTTCTCCCCGATAATGTGCCCATGGCGGTTCGATAATGAAGCTGTATGATCTTTCCAACTCACCTTATGCTGCTCGTGTGCGAATTCAAATTCGACTAAAGAATTTGCCAGTTGCGATGGTCGAACCACCATTCGCATTGCGCAGCAGCGAATTTTTAGAGGCGTTTCCGCTAGGTAAGCTGCCGTTGTTGTTGCTTGATGATGGCAGTACGATTGCTGAATCGACTGTCATTATGGACTACTTAGAGGCGATGTTTCCAGAGCCCGCTCTAGTACCTACCGCTGCGATCGATTTTGCTTATAATGGTATGCTAATTCGATACACCGATAACCATCTTGCTCAGGGCCTGGCCCCCTTGTTTATGGAGTTGATGTCCTCTGGCGACACAAAAACGGAGATAATGGACAATCTTGACAAGCCGAAGGCTGAATTGAAAAAGCTAGAATATCTATTAACGACGTTGCCTGATTTCCGCCAACGTAGCATACAGACGGGCGACATCTGCCTTGCCCCAGTAATTTACTATGCGATTGAGTTGGCGGGCTGGTTTGGTCAGCCGCAGATCATCTATGATTTGCCCACTGTCTTTGATTGGTGGCAATGGATCAATCAAGAGCCTGCCGTCGTCGACACTATTGCGGAAATAGATCAAACGCATAAGTCCTTTATTAAACGTTTACAGGAAGAAAATTGATGCCTCATAGAACTATCCGTGGCACTGTTCGCTATACAAGCAAAAAAGCGGAGCGGTTGGATCAGGAGCGTGGTAGAGAACACTTTACCCTGACCCAGCAAACTGATGGCACCGATGTATTGCTGGCCCATTGTGAAATTGATGACGCGCCCAATGTGATTCGTGATATTTCCTTAGCACTTCGTCATGAGGATTCGAGCCCCTTAGATTGCTCGGTTAGATTGACAGTGGGTGATGAATTTGAAGGTACTGGTTGGATGCGCTTTGCTGAGGGCTATGCGGAGTGTGAGACTTTTAACCGAAAAGACGGGCGTATGACCCAGCGGATTGAAATCGATAAGCCAGTGGCCTGGTTGCAATCACACCCTATTGTTGGGGATGCGTTACTGATGAAGTTGTATGATTTAAAGCAGGGACCAGGGAAAGTATTTTTCCCTAATCTATTTCTAACGTCACCCGATCATCGGGGTGCCACGGGCCCGCTGTTATTTGTAACTGGCTTTGCCATCGTATATGTTGGGGAAGAGCGCGTTGTGGTAGGAGCAGGTGAATTCAACGCACGACATTTCCAGGTGACTGGAACGGCAGGTAATTTGCCAGAGGAACATCCTCCTTATGACGTTTGGTGTACCGCAGATGATGACTATATTTTATTGAAAGCTAGTGCTGGAGGGTATATGCAAACCCATTATGAATTAATAGATTTAATCAGAGGCGAGACCAAGGTATGAGCCAATCGCTCGCAGGGATAAGGGTGCTTGATTTAACACATATGCTTTCGGGGCCATATGGTGGAATGATCCTTGCTGATCTTGGTGCTGAAATGATTAAAATCGAACCGTTGCGGGGAGAGGGAACACGCAAGCTATTAGCTACGGACCCCAATAATTCACTAAATGGTATGGGCGCTTATTACCTCACTTTAAATCGTAATAAAAAAAGTGTTTTGATTGATCTGAAGACCGATCAAGGGCTGGGAGTTTTTAAGGACTTAGTCGCCAAGTCTGACATTGTGATCAGCAATTTCGGCGCGGGAGTACCTGAGCGTCTAGGGATTGATTATAAATCTCTCTCTAAAGTTAATCCACGTATTATCACCTGCACGGTGTCAGGTTTCGGTTCAGACGGTCCTGGGAGTCGACGGCCGGCTTTTGACCAAGTGGTGCAAGCCATGGGCGGTGGTATGTCTATTACTGGTGCAGATGCCGCATATCCGGTACGAGCAGGGATACCTGTCGGTGATCTCGGGGGTGGTATGTTTGGGGTTATGGGTGTTCTGGCGGCACTCTATGAGCGGGAACGCAGTGGTGTTGGTCAGCATGTCGACATTTCAATGCTTGACTGCCAAATTTCGATGCTCAATTATATGGCCACAATGCATTTCCTGTCAGGAGAAGATCCTTATCCTATTGGTAATAGTCATTTTGTCCATGTTCCTTACAATACCTTTAGTTGTTCTAATGGCAGTATAGTAATTGCAGTTATTACAGATAATTTTTGGCAGTACCTTAAAGAGGTGGTGAACTGCCCTGATTTCGATAATACAAAGTACGACACTCAGCCTGGCCGCTGGGAAGACAGAGACATGATAAATAGCACTTTAAATCAATTGTTGAGCACCAATACTTGCCAGTATTGGCTAACGAAATTTGAATCTAAAAGAATACCGTGCGCTCCAGTGAATAGTTTGAGTCAGGCGCTTTCAGATGAACAGGTTCTTCATCGCAACATGGTTATTGATCTAAAGCATCCTGACGGCAGCAAAACTAAAGGGCCTGGGAATCCTATTAAGTTGTCAAGGACTGATGATGAAATATTTACGCCAGCGCCCACACTCGGTCAACATACCGATGAGGTAATGAGCCAATTATTAAATTTGAGCGTAAATCAGATAGACCAGCTAAAAGAGCAGGAGATTATCAAGTGATGTCAGAATCTATTGTGATCACTGATGTAGGCCCGCGCGATGGCCTGCAAAATCAGCCGAAAATCCTAACGACAGAAGAGCGATTGGCGTTGATCCGAGCTATTGCTGGAGCCGGAGTTCAGCAAATTGAAGTGGGCGCCTTTGTCTCGCCCAAAGCAGTACCGGCCATGGCGGGTACCGATCAAATTTTTGCCAATCTTGAGTTTGAGGCGTTTGCCACCCCCGCTATCGCACTTATCCCCAATATGAAAGGCTATGAATTAGCTGCTGCTGCCGGAGCTAAAGCGGTCACTATGGTGCTGTATGCCAGTGATGGCATGGCGCAGAAAAATGCCGCTATGAGCATGGCAGAGGCAGAGCAGGTGACAGTGGAAATCCTCAAGTTGGCAAAACAAGATGGCATAGAGGTGATTGCTACCATTGCGGTGGCCTTTGCCTGCCCCTTTGACGGTGCCACCGATCCTGCGGTAACAGAAGCAGTAGTGGATAGATTTATTAATGCTGGTGCAGATCAGGTAGTCCTTGCCGACACTATCGGTGCCGCTGACCCTCAGCAGGTCCGAGCACTGACTTCATCTTTGGTGGAGCAGCATGGTGCTGTAAAACTAGGTTGTCATTTTCATGATACTCGCGCAATGGGCTTGGCTAATGTGTTTGCTGCTGTGGAGTCTGGCATTCGGCGGTTTGATAGCTCTATTGCTGGATTGGGCGGCTGTCCCTTTGCGCCGGGTGCGTCCGGTAATGTGGCAACCGATGATATTGTCATGATGTTACAGCAGATGGGTTTTGAAACGGGTATCGATTTGCCGAAATTACTACAGGCATCTGATTTGGCGCAGAGATTAACGGGGACAGCGCCAGGTGGTCGAGCCAAGGCTTGGTTGCAAGGTCATTTGACGAAGCTGGCGAGCTAAGTGAATTTAAGCAAAACAGCGATAAAAAATAAATATTAACATGAGGCTGGAATAATAATGAGCTACAGATTAGGCGTAGACGTAGGGGGCACATTCACCGACCTTCTACTGATAAACGAAGATTCAGGAGCGACCCATACCGCTAAAGTACCATCCACACCAGAGGATTCCTCCGTCGGTGTGCTTAATGGTATAGCTCGAATCTGCGAAGAATCCGGTGTTAATCCCGCGAATGTGAGTCGTGTTATGCATGGCACCACAGTCGCCACTAACGCGGTATTGACGGGTCGAGGGGCCAAGGTAGGGTTGGTGACGACCGCAGGCTATGAAGATACGTTGCAAGTGGCTAGGTCTTTCTGCCCAGGCGGCCTCGGCGGTTGGGTCAGTTTCGTCAAAAAGCCTCTGTTAGCGCCACTTGAGTTGACCATTGGTGCCTGTGAACGCATCGGTGCTGATGGTGAGGTGGTTGCTGAATTAGATGAGAATCAGTTGCGCAAGGATCTCAAGACATTACATGCTTTGGGGGAAGTTGAAGCTTTAACCATCTGCTTTATCAACGCTTACATAAACGGTGTGCACGAGAGACGTGCTGGCGAAATAGCCGCTGAAATTTTTACCGATACGCCAATTTCGATCTCCAGTGATGTGGTACCAGAGATGCAGGAGTATGAGCGTACTGAAACAACGGTAGTGAACTCTTATGTGCGCCCAGAGGTGGCGAATTACGTCAGTAATCTGCAAGCGGCACTCGACGACAAAATGGGGTCAGATACACAGTTATCCATTCTGCGCTCTGATGGAGGTTTGGCTTCAGCCAGAGCCTCTGCTGAGTCGCCAGTCAATATGCTGATGTCGGGCCCCGCTGGGGGTGTATCCGGCGCTATCTATTTTTGTAGCCGCGCTGGCTACGATAATATTTTAACCTGCGATATGGGTGGTACCTCCACTGATGTGGCACTAATCCAGAATTCCCGCGCTAGAGTGCGCCGTGAAACCATCGTTGCCGACGTGCGCGTTCGGGCGCCCTCCGTAGATGTGCGTACGGTCGGTGCTGGAGGTGGTTCGATAGCTTTTGTACCTGAGTTAACCAAAGCGCTACGCGTGGGCCCTGAGTCTGCCGGTGCAGTGCCCGGCCCAGCCTGTTATATGAAAGGCGGTGAGCAACCAACGGTGTGCGATGCCAATGTGGTGCTGGGATATCTGCCCTCTGATGTGCAGTTGGGCGGTAAAATGGAAATTAATCGCGAAGCGTCTGTCGCTGCTGTGCAGTCGGTAGCGGATGCCATGGGTATCGATTTGATGGCTGCCGCTGAGGGTATCATCAAAATTGTTAATGAATCGATGTTTGGTGCATTGCGCCTTGTGTCGGTTGAGCAGGGCTACGATCCCCGAGATTTTGCCTTAGTGGGTTTCGGTGGTGCAGGACCTCTACATGCCAATGCACTGGGTATCTTGACAGACGCTTGGCCGGTTATTATTCCACCGGGTCCTGGCGTACTCTGTGCTTATGGTGATGCGACGACGCAGGTTCAGGATGAGGCTGCGCGTACCTATCTGACCATGGCCAGCGACCTCACGGATGCGCAGTTGACGCAAGATCTTCATGAATTGCGAGCCAGAGCAGGAGAGGCCTTACTCACTGATAATATTCCTGAAAGCGAGCATGAAATCTCCTATCAAGCGGACCTGCGTTATGCCGGCCAAGCGTTCCAAATTACGATCGACTTTACCGAAGAAGAGCTGAAACAAAATGGTGTTGCTTTGCTTACCGATCAATTTGATGGTGAGCATGAGCAATTATTTACCTTTAAGCTCGATGATGGTCATGAAATATTAATGATTCGTGCTGTGGCGAAAGCCAAGGCGCGAGCGATTGCTGAACGTCAGGTTGGTGAGACAGGCATGAGTATACAGCAGTGTGAGATCGCGCCTACCAAATTTTATTATGAAGGCGACTGGCACGATGCCAGCATTTACGATCGTAATAAACTCAATGCAGGTTTGCAGATTCCCGGGCCCGCTATCGTTAGTGAAATGGATTCGACCACAGTGGTACTACCCGGTTATGCCGCTGAGGTAGATACAGTCGGTAACCTTCTTATAAACCCAGCTAATGGGGGGCAATAAAATGGCCACGAGATTATTAGAAATCAATAAAACCCCGCTCAACCATATTGATGTGGACGGTGTCACCGTAGATATTATTGAAAACGCGCTGCGAAACGCGCGAGAAGAGATGGATGCTGTGCTGTTTCGTACTGCGATGTCTCCGGGCATTCGAGAGCAGGGTGACTGTTTCCCTATGATTGCCAATAAAGAAGGAAAAATGGTGGTGGGCCAGTTTGGTTCGTTTATCGGTCCATTCCTCGATGCGTACAATGAAGAGATCGAAGAGGGAGATATCATCCTTACCAATGATCCCTATATGTGTAATGCCGCGGTGTCTCATTTACCTGATTGGGTGGTCCTTGTACCTGTGTTTAAAGACGGTCGACATATTGCTTGGTCGGCTATGTTTGGCCATATGTCTGATAATGGCGGTATGGTGCCTGGCTCTATACCCATTGAGGCGACGACCATTTTCCAAGAGGGTATTCGAATCCCACCAACCAAGCTGTACAAGAAAGGTGTGTTGCAGTCGGATCTGCTTGAGTTAATTTTGCACAATGTGCGTACACCGCAGTGGAATCGGTTTGATTTAAATGCATTGGTCGCGGCCTGTAATACCGCTGCAAAGCGCTGTGTTGAGCTGGCTGATCGTTTTGGTGATGATGTTTTGTTTTCGACCATGGATATTATGCTGCAGCGCAATCATGATGCGATGAAGCATATTATCGGCATGTTTATTCCGGAACAGCCGCGCGAGTTCGAGGACTATATCTGTGATGATGGTATGGGCATGGGGCCTTATAAAATTAAGTGCACCATGTGGCGTGAGGGTGAAAAAGCCATTTTTGATTTTGCAGGCACTGACCCACAGGCACAGAGTTCAGTGAACTTTTTCCTTAACGAAGATATGTTCAAAATGTTCTTTGGCTCGTTCACTATCAATGTGGTAGACCCACAAATTGTCTTTAACGATGGGTTTTATGATTTGGTTGATGTGCGCATTCCTCAGGGCACATTGTTAAAACCTAACTATCCAGCAGCTCTGTCGGGTAGAACTCATGCATTGGGGCGTATCTTTGATGTGCTAGGGGCACTGCTGGGTATGGGCGCTCCAGAGATGATGCTAAATGCGGCGGGTTTTTCTGATTCACCGCATCTATTTTTCTCTGGCTACGATACGCGTCCAGAGAAAAATGGAGAGTGGTTCCAGTTATTTCAGATTGGCTTTGGTGGCGTCCCCGGTCGGCCGGTGGGAGATGGTCCTGATGGTCACAGTCTATGGCCCGGATTTACTAATGTGCCCAACGAATTTATCGAGTCTTATTTTCCATTACGCATTGAGCGCTATGAAACTATTCCTGATTCCGGCGGGGCGGGTCTTCACCGAGGGGGTAATGGCCTAAGCGTTGCTTATCGTTTCCTGTGTGATGGTGATATCGGAATTCATGATGAACGCTGGCTGACTTATCCCTGGGGTGTTCTTGGTGGTGATACCGGCTTGCGTTCTACCAAACGCCTAGTGCGGGTCGATGGCTCCGAGGAGTGGTTGCCGGCAAAAGCTGAGGGTATCAAAGTCAAAGCGGGTGATATGTTGTACTTCAATACTTGGGGTGGCGGTGGTTGGGGTGACCCACTTGTCCGTGACCCTGAGTTAGTGCGCCAAGATATTAATCGGCGACTGGTGACCGTCGAGGGAGCAAAACGCTATGGCGTCATAATGGCTGCAGATGGCTCTGTGGATATGAGCGCGACAGAAGAATTACGTGCTGTACTAACAGCCAATAGAGGCGAGACAGCGCTATTTAATTTTGGTGGTGATATAGAAGATATTCGCAGCCGTTGTGAAGCGGATACGCATCTTCCAGCGCCGGTTAAGCCGACGTTTATTGGTACGACTTAGATAATGCCGGTACTGGTAGTGAGTGGATAAACAGCAGACTGTGCTTATTCAAAAGTGCAGTCCGCTGTTTTAGTTAATGCAGGGAACTCGGTTATGAACTCACAAAACCTCGATAAAAATACGCTTGGATTAACTAGTCATCCTGCCCTAGTGGTAGTAGATATGATCAGGGGGTTTACTGATCCGCAGTGTCCATTGGGAACGCACTGTCCAGAAGTGGTCACCGCCAATCTTCAGCTTTTACAAGCTTTTCGGCAGAAGGGGTTGCCAATTTTCTTCACCACGGTGGTTTATCACCACGATCATCAAGCGGCAGTTTTTCGTCGCAAAGTGCCTGCTCTTAATGTACTGCAAGCAGAATCGCTATGGGTGGATGTTGATCCGCAGTTAGGTCGACGGGATTCTGAGCCACTAATTGAAAAGCAATGGGCCAGTGCCTTTCATGAAACTGATCTTGATCAACAGCTCAAATCCCTGGCAGTGGATTCACTTGTTATAACCGGTCTAACCACCAGTGGCTGCGTGCGAGCCACGGCCGTTGATGGATTGCAAAATGAGTTGCAAGTAGTGATTGCCGAAGAGGCGGTAGGGGATAGAAATCAACAGGCACACAAGGCCAACTTATTTGACTTAAATGCCAAATATGCCGATGTGAAATCAGTGAGCTGGGTTCTTAAGCAATTGCCTTAAAAAGAGCTTACAAATTCGCGTAGTCCCCGCGATGAAATAGCAATGGCTTATGGCCCGAGTCATGCAGCTCAATAACTCTGCCGACCATGTGCTACTGGGCTTATCCGGTGGCGTCGATTCCTCAGTGGTTGCGGCGCTATTGCATAAGGCGATTGGTAAACCATCAGACTTATAATAAGTGGGACAATCTAGTTTATGAAAGAAAACTTACTAGCTCCTCTATGAAGAATCAGCTTCTAATTTATATCGTTATCTATTTATTTGTTTCAGGTGCATCACAAACAATTAATGCTGAGACTAAAATCCTATCGTCTTCAGAAAACACTCAAATAGCTTACGAAATACATGGAGACAGCGAGCGAGCTCTCGTGTTTGTTCATGGGTGGCTTTGCAACCGATCTTTTTGGAAAGATCAGATTAAACACTTTGCAAACGATTACACTGTTGTTGCTATAG
>Ga0066826_10000018_pt1 | contig 67956 bp, 63 predicted proteins | sample ETNtaG_12_FD_65496 | JGI IMG/M metagenome (GOLD analysis project Ga0066826, IMG submission 65496) | Marine microbial and viral communities from oxygen minimum zone, Eastern Pacific Ocean - ETNP201306SV49 | ecosystem: Environmental > Aquatic > Marine > Oceanic | place: Pacific Ocean: Eastern... | reverse complement strand
AAAAGGTGACTCTAAACGAGCTGGAGGTTGAGCAAAAGTACAATAACCACATTTGTCTCGGCATAACATTGTCAAAGGTATAAATACTTTAGGACTGTAGGTAATTAAATTTCCAAAACTCTCAAAGCGTTTAATTCTCGCTTCCGAAAAGAGTTCATCACCCAGTGGAAAAGATTTCATAGGTGATGCCTTCTTCCCGGTCCAGATTTACTACGAATTTTCTTAGGAGGAACAGTTTGAGCACAAGACGGACAACTCACTGAGTGCTGGAGCGGGGTGTCACATTCACCATGAACTAAAACAGTTGGAGGGCCTTCAGTAGCGCACCAAGTATCACCCCAGTGCATCAAAGCAACGAGAGAAGGCGAAAGGTCTAATCCCTTGGAAGTCAACCGATAATCGTGGCGTGTGGGCCGATGCTGATAAGGAATCCGGACCACGATGTCATGTCCCACTAATTTATTGAGTCTGTCACTGAGAAGGTTTCGAGCTATTCCTAAATTTTTTTGCAAGTCCTCAAAACGACGGACACCTTTAAAGAGGTCTCGCAATATGAGAAGGGTCCATCGATCGCCAATGGTGTCTAATGTTGCGGCAATTGAACAATCAAACTTTTGTCGGTCTTGTTCAGTTTTGTTCTGCATTGCGTTACTTTATCAGTAAGTAGCAAAATAAAACTTACTCGGTGAATCTTGTTAAAAAGAGGAAGCTTTCGTCGCGAGACTTTGAATCAAATTCTCAAAAGAACTTATGAATGAATCAATTCCTTCTGTTTCTAAAACGTCACCTACATCTTCAAAGTCAATACCAAGCGATGTTATTTCAGCCAGAATTTGCTCCGCTTTATGACAGCTCAGGTCAACAGTTCGAGCGACAGAACCGTGGTCTTCAAAAGCTTCAATTGTGTTATTTGGAAGGGTGTTTACGGTGTCAGGCCCAATGAGGGTATCTACGTAGAGGGTGTCTAAATAATCTGGGTTTTTGGTCGAGGTGGAAGCCCAAAGTGGTCTTTGCACTCGAGCTCCGCGGGATTCAAGAGCTTCCCATCGTGGTCCAGAGAAAGTCTTTTTGAAGAGAGAGTAGGCAACTTGGCCTAGAGCCACAGCAGCCCGCCCTTTTAATTCCTCGGATCTCTGGCTGCCTATTGAGTCAAGTCTTTTATCAACTTCGGTATCGGTACGACTAATAAAGAAAGAGGCAACAGAGGAAATATGTGAAAGGTCACCAGAACAGTTTTCCAACCCTGAGATGTATGCCTCCATCACTTCGATATAGCGAGACAGAGAGAATATGAGAGTTACGTTGACACTCCTTCCCTCTGAAATCATAGTTTCAACAGCTGGAAGGCTTTCTCTGGTTGCCGGAATTTTTATCAGCACATTCGGTTCATCTATTCGATTATGAAGAGAACGAGCCGCATTTAGCGTGTCGGAAGTTTCACGAGCAAGCCTGGGATCAACTTCAACAGAAACAAATCCGTCGGAACCTTTGGAGGAATCGAAAACAGGTTTAAGAACATTTAACGCTCCAAGAATGTCAGATATAACTAACTCCCAATAGCATTCTGTAACACTTTTCCCATCAGCGATAAGTTCTTTGAATTCTTGGTCGTAGTCGTCAGTGTCTGTCATGGCCTTCTCAAAGATGGACGGATTTGAAGTGACGCCTCGTACTCCCTTAGTTACCCAATCTTCTAACTCACCTGAATGAAGCCAACTACGTTTCAAATTATCCAACCAAGGGCTCTGTCCTTCTTCCTGAAACAGGTCAGTTAGCCGCGTCAAGTTCGTGTCACCTTTGCAGCAAGTCTTGTACTGCTGCGACTAAGGAGGTCGCACTGATACCTAGGTTCTCCATTACTGTTTCTCCAGGCGCAGAAGCCCCAAAACGGTCGATTCCAATTTGGGTATCAGACCACTGATGCCAACCAAAGGTGCTACCAGCCTCAATAGAAATAGTGGGAGTTTCTTTCGGAAGGACACTGGATTGATAGTTTTCATCTTGTTGAGCAAATAATCCCATAGACGGCATTGAAACCACTCGAACGTTAATCCCTTGATTGTCTAATATTTCAGATGCTTCAATGGCAACACTTACTTCACTACCAGTTCCAATGATTACAACTTCAGGAGCGTGTTCTGGTTCAGAGAGAATGTAGGCACCTTTAGAAATTTTTTCAATGTCATCTGTTCCTTTTAATACTGGAACATCTTGGCGTGTAAGAATCAATCCTGTAGGGCCCGGAGTGTCTATAGCGATCGTCCAAGCAGCTGCAGTTTCGTTTGCGTCAGCTGGGCGAAATAGTTGGAGATTAGGCATTGAACGTAAGGAGGAGAGGTGTTCGACAGGCTGATGAGTTGGGCCATCTTCACCAACACCCACTGAATCATGGCTCCAAACGAAAATATTTTTGGCATTACTTAAAGCCGCAAGACGAACGGCACCACGCATGTAGTCAGCAAACACGAAGAAGGTTCCGTTCACGGGAATGAAACCACCATGAAGGGCTAACCCATTACAAATTGCTCCCATAGCATGTTCTCGAACACCGAAATAGATTTGCCGCCCTTCTGGGCATTCGTAACTTTGAACCCCGAGTCCCTTCAAAGTAGTTCCGGTGTTCCCTGTCAGATCTGCGCCGCCCCCTACAAGACCAGGAACAAATTCTGACAAAGTCTGAAAACAAGCGTTTGAGGCTTTTCTTGTGGCAACAGAATCTCCGACACTCCAACTTGGTACGTGGTTCTGCCATCCCGAAATACCAGTGTTGGCTTGGCAAGCGTTCCAAATTTCAGAATTCTCTAAGTCTTCTCCTTGACGCTTTTCCCAATCATTTCTAGCTTCAGAACCTTTACTGCCAGCGGCCCGATAGAAATCAAGAACTTCTTCTGGGCAATAAAAAGACTCATCTCCGGGAATGCCCATCCGCTTCTTTGTTTCAGTAATCTTTTCATCTTTGAGGGAGTAGCCATGCACGTCTGGAGTATCTATGTCCGGAGAAGGAGAGCCAATGTGGGTTCGGAGAACTATAAGAGACGGTTTATCTTCAATCGATTTTGCTAAAAGAAAAGCTTCTTCAATAGCATCTAGATCTTCGCTTGATTCTCCAAGGTCAATCACCTGCCATCCATACGACTCAAATCGTTGCACTGCATTATCTGACAGAGCTAATTCTGTAGGTCCATCAATGGAAATATGATTGTCGTCATAAACTCCGATAAGTCTTCCGAGTTGCTGATGACCAGCGAAAGAAGCAGCTTCATGACTTATCCCTTCTGCAAGATCACCATCTCCACAGAAAAAATAGGTGTAGTGACAGCAGAAGTTTTCTCCGAATCTTGCTCGAAGATTACGTTCAGCTAGTGCCATGCCTACTGCATTAGCAATTCCTTGTCCAAGCGGCCCTGTAGTTACTTCAACTCCTGCAGTATGCCCAGCTTCAGGATGTCCGGGAGTCAAAGAGCCCCACTGGCGAAACTCTTTTATGTCTTCAATGGTTAATCCGTGCCCTGTGAGGTAGAGCATGGAATACAAGAGAATTGATGCATGTCCCGCAGAGAGAACAAATCGATCACGATCAGGCCATAAAGGATTAGCAGAATCATATGTCAATACACGGCTCCATAAAACATGAGCCAGAGGAGCGAGGGCCATCGCTGTTCCTTGATGACCGGACTTAGCTGCATGTGGAGCATCCATACTGATGCCCTTGATTACGTTTATTGCAAGATTTTCTATTTCATTAGTAGTCATAAAATATTCGGTTCAAAATCGAAGTACTGAGGGTCACATTATCCGAGAGAACGCTTGAAGTGGGTTTTCATATAGCGCTGCATCACAAAGACCTTACCGGTCATCTAATATGTAAGAAGTGATACGTAGATTTGTCTTCCCTTTGGTTCTGGCTGTACTGGCGATTGGATTATTTCTTCAATCAAAAGCCGCAGACGAAGATGCCAATCGACCTTCTCTGGTGGCGTCAGAACCCGCGCCTCCACGGTTGTCAACTCCGCTACTTTCAGCGCGTCGTCTCCCAGAACATTTACAAACTCCAGAAGCCAACAGACGATTAGTGGCAAGCCTAAATGAAAGTATTAGTTCTTTGCCAGAAGAAAGCTGTTTCGTGGTTTCTGAAGGAGGGGAGCAACGCTACGACTATCGGCCTGCATCTGCGTTAATACCCGCAAGTACCGAAAAACTAATAACTGCTGTCGCAGCATTAGAAGAATTGGGCCGAGATTATAAATTCACTACTCGGATTTTTGCTCAAAGCACACCGACAGATGGAGTTATTGACGGAAATATTTGGCTTGTTGGCGGCGGGGATCCTCTGGTGATGACTTCAGATTACGCTCAACGTTATTTAGATGACCTCACTTATACAGACCTAGAAAGCCTCGCTGATCAGATCATAGAAGCTGGAGTGAATACAATCACGGGAGCAGTAGTTGGAGACGAAAGTTACTTCGATGAAATACGGTGGGTTGAGTCTTGGCCAGAAAGATTCCGTGCAGGTGCACAGAATCAAACAGGCCCGTTAAGCGCTCTCTCGGTTAATGACGGGTTTACAAATTGGGATACAGAGAATACGGCTAACTCGCTAAATACACCTGCAGCAGAACCTGCTCAATTTGCAGCAGCATTATTTGATGACTTACTTGAGGAGAGGTCTGTTCAAATTTTTCGCAGTGCTTACGCCGAGTCAAAACCAGTTGATGCGATCGTTGAACTGGCTGTTCTTGAGTCTCCACCCGTTTCAGAAATAGTGAAACAAATGCTTCAGACAAGCGACAATACCACTGCAGAGATCCTTGTGAAAGCCATAAGTGCTGGCTCAGGAGTCACCGGATCAACTAGTTCTGGAAATCAGATCATCCAACAGGTAGTTGAGACTCTGACAGGCAGGACTGGCTCAACAGTTGTTTCTGATGGTTCTGGTTTGGATCCAAGTAATAGAACCACTTGTTCTGTTTTGGTCGACTTATTTGAAATAGAAAGCTTCTCGGCTGACCTATATGACGGTTTGGCAGTTGCGGGAGAATCAGGAACTTTAAGAAACCGTCTTACTGGTTCTTCTGCAGAAGGGCGACTACTAGCTAAGACAGGTACGTTGAACGACTCAAAGAGTTTGGCTGGGGTTGTGCACACTTTAGAAGACAGAACGTTGACTTTCGCTTTGATTTCAAATGCTGACCCGATGCCATCAGACATCATGGATTTGCATGATCAACTTATCTTAGATCTAGTTGCTTACCCGACAGGTCCGCCTCTTAGCCTCTTGATTCCATTACCTGTTGTAGCGACCAACTGAACCAGGGTTCGCTTGTGTGACGAATATTTGAGAAAATAACGACTCGCCTCTACAGAGGAACGCTACACACAACGGCTTTCAGTTCTAGGCAATTACTAAGTAGACTGGGACTAATAAGTAGGAGAAAGGCCAACTTATGCGAGTAGCAGCGATTCAAGATTCACCGGCTTATTTAAATCGGACAGCAAGTCTAGATCTCGTTAAAGAAAGAATTACTGAAGCAGGAGAAGGAAACGCAGACTTAATAGCATTTCCAGAAGTTTTCGTGCCTGGTTATCCAGTTTGGATTGATGTCACGAATGCCTCTGCTTGGGAAAAACATGATCAGCAAGAAGCATTTGCCCGTTACCTAGAACAGTCGGTTGATTTAGGTAGTTCAGAATTCTTTGAAGTTGTTGAAACAGTTAAAGCCTCTGGTGCTTTCACCTATTTAGGTGTAGTTGAGAAAGCCGCTTCAGGCGGTTCCGTCTATTGCTCCTTAGTCGCTATAGACCCAATAAAAGGAATAGTTAGCGTCCATCGGAAACTAAAACCAACTTATGGGGAGCGACTGGTTTGGGCAGACGGAGATGGCGCAGGCCTAGTAGCTCATGAACACAAAGGTACACGAGTGACTGGTCTTAATTGCTGGGAGAACTGGATGCCCTTAGCGCGTACAGCGATGTATGAAACCGGCTCACATATACATATCGCGGCGTGGCCCGGGTCAGTAGGGCTAACCGAAGACATCACTCGATTTGTCGCTAAAGAAGGGCGTTTGTTTGTCATAAGTGTCGGCGCAATCTATGACTCAACGATGATTCCTGATGACTTTCCACTTAGGAACCAACTAGGAATAGACGACAAGTACCACAATGGAGGAACTTGCATAGCTGGACCAGATGGCCAATGGATAGTAGAACCAAACCGTGGAGAAAAAACAATTATTTGGGCAGATCTTGATCTCAGCGAAGTAGCCCGACAACGCCAAAATTTTGATCCAACCGGTCATTACAGCCGACCAGACGTCTTACGCCTTCAAGTAAACAGCGAACGACTCGCCCCTTAGATAACTACTTGTTATTAGGAGCCCGCAATCGTTCCAGATAACGTAGATATACCATGAGTAAGAAGAACACTACAGAAGACACCGTCGGGCTCTTTCAGCAGTATTTCCGGCAAGAAATGATTGACCCGCTACGCACTATCGGGCGTTTCTTGGCTTATGGAATCACAGGTTCAATACTTATTGGAACAGGCTTAGTTCTTCTTGCGGTAGGAACGTTACGCGGTCTACAAGCTACAGAAGTATTTGAAAAGTGGTGGTCATGGGCTCCCTATTGTATTTCTGCGGCAGCTTTAATCGCTGTCTCCTTCTTAGCGCTGCATCAAATCAAAGAAAAATAACATCTTATGACTAATGAAATCACCCGAGAAGATCTCGCAAAAAGCTTAGGGGAAACTCTAGGAGAAGCAGAAAATCGAATACCAGGAGGCAGGAATTCAGTTTTAGCCGGAGTAGCGCTAATTGGATTATCAGCTCTAACTATTGCATATTTTCTCGGACGAAGAATAGGTCAACTAAAATCCACAATAGTTGAAATTCGCCGGATATAAAATGCCTTTCTCTTATACCAAAGCACTGAGAAAAGGATTCATGAAAGGGATTTTCGGAGGACATCGCGGATGGCAGGTCGGACTGTTCATACTCGTTATAGGACGACTACTCAGCAAAGCACTTAAAAAAGGGCCCGGAACCGTGGCTCACAGCCAAAAAATCTCTCTGGGGGAAACAATTGAAATACGGCACCTAAACAGTACAGAAGAAAAGGTGTCAGAAAATGAATGAAAAAAATTATGGTGAAGGTGAACAAATCCTTCTGATTGATTCTAAAAAGCGAAGATATTTAATCGAACTAAAAGAGGGTGGAGAATTTCACACCCATGCAGGCATAGTTTCACACGACGACCTAATTGGCTCGGCAGATGGATCAAATTTGAGATCAAACAGGGGAGGGGTTTTTTCCACAGTCCGACCCACAATGGCAGATTTTATTCTGAAAATGCCGCGTGGAGCTCAGGTAATTTATCCAAAAGATCTTGGTCCTATTCTTATGCTTGCAGATCTATTTCCTGGAGCTCGCGTATTTGAATCGGGTGTTGGTTCCGGGGCTCTCTCTATGACCATGTTGAGAGCCGGAGCGAACATAACTGGATATGAGATACGGGAAGATTTCGCTGAACGTGCTACGAGGAACGTTAAAGATGCTTTAGGGAAAGAAGTGCTAGACCGATACGAAATCTCAATAAGCGATACTTATGAAGGTATCAAAGAGAAAGATTTCGACCGCATGGTTCTAGATTTGCCTGAACCTTGGAATGTGGTGCCACACGCAAAAAACTCTTTACGCAGCGGTGGGATCATCCTTGCCTATACCCCAAGCATTATCCAAGCAGCCAAATTTAAAGAAGCATTAGAAGAAAACGGTTTCGCCCTAATTGAAACTATGGAAGTAATGAATCGAACTTGGCACATCGAAGGCCAAGCAGTCCGACCAGATCATCGCATGGTCGCTCACACCGCATTTTTAACACATGCCAGATTAGTGAGCACGTGAAAGACTGGCTACCTGCCATAACGGTAGTAATAGTTTTGACAACTATGTCGTTACTGTCTTCTTGTTCAGGAGAAGACAAAGACAGCAATCAGAACCCGGAAGTGGCAACACCCGTTAAAACCTCCGTTCCTGACGCAGAAGAATTTGATAAAAAACTACTAGACGTGGCAAGAAACTCTGCGGTTTCAATTAGAGGAAGTGACTGTCCACGATTTCAATTTGGATCCGGATTTTCTCTGAGAAATGGTTTGATAGTGACTAATGCTCATGTCGTAGCGGGAATAGAGAATCCGCTTGTCACGCTATTGAACTCTTTAGGACAGGCAGAAGAAATTGAAGCAAGAGTACTTGGATTTGATCCAGTCACAGACTTGGCGCTCTTGGATATCGGTACTCATGAAATGGAAGGGTTTGATCTAACTGAAGCGATAGATGGTGAAAATGTAGCGCTAGTAGGATACGACAGAGACGGCGAATCAGACTGGCGGCCTGGCCAGATAGCACAACACATAAGGGCCACTGGATCAGATATATATGGAAACCTTGGATCAGGCAGAGACGCCCTTGTGGTATCAATGGATGTAGACCCAGGTCATTCCGGATCTCCACTGATCAACTCATTAGGCCAAGTAGTGGGAGTTACCTTCTCATCTGTAAAAGGCGGGAGTTCAACGGCATACGCAGTTCAGGTAAATGAGTTGATTTCATTTGTTGACAATTTTTCAAAAGGATCATCAACTGTTGTAAGTGAGTGTCGATGAACCAAGTGGGTTGTCAGTCAGCTTCGATGAAAATGCATTCTCCAGGACATTCTTCAGCAGACTCAATCGTTGCTTCTATCTGATCCTCGGGAATAGGCGCAACTGCATCAGCTCCACCCGGTTCGCTCAGGATGTTGTCGCCATCTTTCACGTACGCTAAACCATCATCAAGCATGGCAAACACACTGGGGGCGATTTCTTCGCAGAGCCCGTCTCCGGTGCAAAGATCTTGATCTATCCACACTTTTAACATCTTTAGGATCCCTCCGTCTCTAAAGTAAATAGAAAGCAGTCTGTACAAGTTATCTGAAACTTGTTCTAATAATAATACATACTTCTTAGCGGAAGTTGTGCAGTCTAATCGTTACATTTGTCACTAACTGCGGTAAGGTCGCGGCGCGATAAGGAAACTGTTCGGGAGGGACATTGACTTCCAAAGATGAAAATGTGGAAAGTGTGGAGTTGGAAAGACTGCAATCTGAGCTTGCTGACTTACGTCGGCGTTTAGTTGATGCTCCAATCCAGATTCATGACCTTGAAATAGAGTTACGAGAAGCTAAAAGAGAGATTCGCCAAGCTATTGGCCAGAATGAGAAGTTAGATAACGCCCTTGAAATGGCTCGCCAACGTGTGACTGATTTACGAGAAGAAATAGATCAACTTTCTAAGCCTCCGTCTCCGTATGGAACAGTAGTCGGAATCAATGATGACGAGAGTGTAGATGTTCTTTCAGCAAGTAAGAAAATGAGAGTAACTGCATCCCCTGAATTAGTTAGTTCTTTACACATCGGACAGGAAGTAGTTCTGAATGAAGCCATGAATGTTGTAATGGCTAGAAAACCACACTTACTTGGTGAGGTAGCAACTGTTAAGGAAGTTCTACCAGATGGTACGCGGGCAGTAGTGGTGGGAAATAACGGTGAAGAGAGAGTAGTTGAATTAGCGGGAGAATTAATCAAACAAAAAACTCTTCGACTTCGAAGTGGAGACTCCGTAATGCTTGATTCTCGCTCTGGTCTCCTACTTGAAAGACTGCCTCGACCAGAAGTCGAAACGTTGTTACTTGAAGACGTTCCTGATGTGACTTACGAAGACGTAGGAGGATTAGATCTCCAGATAGAAAAAATTGTTGATGCAGTGGAGTTGCCATTTTTACATAAGGAACTTTTTACTGAATACTCTCTACCAGCACCTAAAGGAATCCTCCTCTACGGGCCTCCCGGCTGCGGAAAAACTTTGATCGCTAAAGCGGTTGCAAACTCTCTTGCACATAAAGTCGCAGAACTATCCGGAGAAGAAGAGGCGCCTAGTTATTTCTTGAATATAAAGGGCCCCGAACTGTTAAATATGTATGTCGGTGAGACCGAGAGGCAAATCAGACTCATTTTCGAAAGAGCACGGGAGAAATCTGAACAAGGCTGGCCCGTAATTGTCTTTTTTGATGAGATGGAGTCTCTATTTAGGACACGTGGAACGGGTATAAGTTCAGATATTGAGTCAACTATTGTTCCGCAATTACTCGCAGAAATTGATGGAGTTGAAGCACTGAACAACGTCATTGTTATCGGTGCTTCAAATCGAGAAGACTTAATAGACCCTGCCATTTTACGTCCGGGAAGACTTGATGTGAAAATCCGCATTGATAGACCAGACGCAACAGCCGCATCAAAAATATTCTCAAGGTACTTGGTACCTGAACTTCCAATTGATTCTGAACAAGTAAAGACACTTGGCGGAGGAGACAAAAACAAAGCTGTCCTTTCCATGATTGAAGAAACAGTCGAAGCTATGTATAGCGACAAGGAAACAAACCGTTTTCTCGAGGTGACTTATCAAAATGGTGATAAGGAAGTTCTCTATTTCAGAGATTTCGCTTCAGGTGCGATGGTGGAAAATATAGTCAGACGAGCAAAGACTTTAGCGATTAAGCGAAAATTGGCTGGCGGTAGAGAAGGAATCCATACCGACGACCTACTCCGATCTGTTCGACAAGAATTCCGCGAACATGAAGATCTTCCCAATACAACCAATCCTGACGATTGGGCAAAAGTTTCTGGCAAAAAAGGCGAACGAATCATCTACGTTCGAACTCTTATTAGCAACGATGAAGACGAAGCAGGTGGAAGATCTATTGATGGAGTAGCAACCGGACAGTATCTCTGACTCCACTCGAGTCCTAGGTGGGGTTAAAGTCAAATCGATGACTGTAAAGAAAACATTTGGCATAGAGACCGAGTATGGAGTGATCCATCGCGGAGTTTCAGATCCGAACCCGATTCTTGCATCGTCACTACTAATTAATGCCTATCTCTATGCCCATTCTCCGGCAGACAAAGGACCAGGCGCTCCTCGACCGGGCTGGGACTTTGTGCATGAAACACCGGATAAAGACTTACGTGGTTTTGATTTTCCAGAAGCTATAGCTCCCGAAATAGAGGCCCATTTAGTCAATGCAGTATTAACAAATGGGTCAAGATATTACGTAGATCATGCTCATCCCGAATTAAGCGCCCCAGAATGTTCAAACCCGTTATCAGTTGTTCAATATGACGTGGCTTCTGACAAGATTCTTGTTTCTTCAATGGAGGCCGCTAGGGAAGTGATGCCACCTGGTCAGGAAATAGTGGTCTATAAGAACAACTCTGATGGAAAAGGAAATAGTTACGGGTGTCATGAAAATTACCTAGTGGATCGAGAAACTTCTTTTGATCAAATAGCAGATCATGCAACCACTCACTTTGTTACGAGACAAATATTCACTGGAGCAGGAAAAGTGGGCTGTGAAATGTCTGGTTACAACCGCAGCGATGTTCCTTTTCAGATAACACAGCGTTCTGACTTTTTCGAAGAAAGAGTAGGCCTTGAAACCACTCTGAAGAGACCCATAATCAATACGCGAGATGAACCTCACGCCGATCCGACGAAATACCGAAGATTGCATGTGATAGTTGGAGACGCAAATCTTTGTCAGGTCGCAACTTTCTTAAAAGTAGGCACAACTGGAATTCTCTTAAGCATGATTGAATCCGGGACCTTGGACCAAAAAATACGATTCAAAGATCCTGTTCGGGCTCTTCAGCAGGTTTCTTTTGATCTAGCTCTTAAAGACCCACTTGAATTAATTGATGGAGTTACTACTACGGCTATAGAAGTGCAATGGTGGTTGTATGGTCAAGCAGAAAAGTATGTAGAAAATTTTGGAACTGAAAACATAGGGGGCGATTCTGCGTTGTTAGTACTTAAATGGTGGGAAAAAGTACTAGTTGGACTTGAGTCTCCCAATGACTTAGCCCCCTTGGTGGGAGTCCTTGATTGGGTTTCTAAAAAACACATATTAGATGGATTTCAAGATCGAAAAAAAATCGATTCGTCTGACGTTCAACTTGCTGCAATAGATCTTCAATATCATGATTTACGCCCAGAGAAATCATTATTTAAACGAATAAATCAGGAAATTTTAGTATCGGAAGAAGAATCTAATTTCGCTATAAAAAACCCTCCGGAAGATACACGGGCTTATTTTCGTGGAAAATGTTTAGAAAAATGGCCAGAAGATATTGTTAGTGCAAATTGGGACTCGTTAGTGTTTGATTCTGGAGAGACGAATTTGCAAAGAGTGCCGATGCTCGAACCCTCACGAGGAACACGAGAACAAACTGAAGATCTTTTAAATTCTTCAAATTCGGTTTCAGACTTGCTAGAAAGACTAGAAGACAATAAATGAGATGATTAACTACTTTTAAAAGGAACAAGATGACAGAACAAGAAAAACGGAACAGAAGTTTCTCATCACAGTCAGAATCAGAGGAAGACATTGAGGTTGGATCTGAGGCTCTGAAAAATAGTGGCCGAATCAAAGATGAACTTGATGGCTTACTAGATGAGATAGATGAAGTTTTAGAAGCAAACGCAGAAGACTTTGTTAAAAGTTATATTCAGAAAGGTGGGGAGTAGCAATGCGATTTCGTGAGGTATCCTCCAAGTCGTGACACTTCCACGTTTTTCCCCAGAATCAGATCCGGGTCCAGACTTTCTTGGACTCTTACAACGTCTTGAACGTTCACCTAGTTGGGGCGCAGGTTCCGTAGATACCAATCAGATAACTCACGGAACAACGGTAGTGGCGATACAAACTTTGGAGGGAGTCGTCATGGCTGGCGATCGTCGAGCTACTTCCGGTCATTTAATCAGTCATCGCACAATAGAGAAGGTTTTTCCTGCCGATCAACATTCCGGAGTAGCAATAGCAGGAGCAGCAGGCCCCGCAATGGAAATGGTTCGCTTATTTCAACTACAAATAGAACATTATGAAAAAGTCGAAGGACGACCTTTAAGCCTCAACGGAAAAGCCAACCAACTTAGCCAGATGCTCCGCAGCAACCTTCCTGCGGCTCTTCAAGGTTTAGGTGTCGTACCAATATTCGCAGGGTTTGATGAGAAACTCCAAAAAGGACGACTTTTTGAATTTGATATTACAGGAGGCCGTTATGAAGAGAAAGACTTTGCAGCTTCAGGATCAGGAAGCCTCCATGCAAGCACAGTTCTCAAGCTTCGACACACAGGAAAATTGTCAACTAGCGAAGGAATAGATTTATCTATAGAGGCTCTATTTCACGCTGCCGACGGAGATAGCGCGACGGGTGGACCTGACCCAATACGTGGAATTTACCCGGTAGTAGCAGTCATAAATTCAAATGGTTTTACCCGAATTGAGGATTCCGAATTAGCGACTCGTACAGATACTTTAATTAGCGAAATAACTGGAGATTAGCTATGAATATGCCAATGTACGTTTCTCCAGAACAACTAATGAAAGATAGAGCTGACTATGCGAGAAAAGGAATAACTCGTGGACGTACAGCCATAGTGTCAGTTTTTTCAGATGGGGTTCTACTGTGTGCAGAAAACCCCTCTAATACTCTCCGAAAAATCGGAGAGATATATGATCGCATAGGATTTATCGGAGTAGGCAAATATAACGAATTTGACCAGCTACGTGTAGCTGGAGTCCGGCATGCAGATCTAAAAGGTTATTCATTCAGCCGAGAAGATGTAGATGCTCGCTGGTTAGCAAATCAGTATGCACAAACTCTTGGACAATATTTTACTCATGAAATGAAACCTTTAGAAGTAGAAATAGCAATAGCGGAAATAGGTGAAGAGCCTGAATCAGATCAAATTTTTCATCTACTTTACGACGGAACTGTTATGGATACAGAAACTTTTGTAGTTATTGGCGGAGAAACTGAAACAGTGAGAGCCCGGCTTGAGGAGTCATGGAAACCAAACCAGCCGTTGGAAACAGTCTTAAATCAGGCAGTCAATGCACTTGCTGGGCCAGACCGCACTCTCAAGGCCGATGATTTAGAAGTTGCGGTACTTGGACGTGGAAATGGGCGTCGAGCGTTTCGTCGTATAGAAAATGAAACACTTGACGAACATCTAAGCGAAAATTAGACGACGTGCAGCGCCGAATTTACGGCATAGAAACAGAATACGGAGTTACCTGCACACAAGGTGGTCAACGTAGACTCAGTCCTGACGAAGTAGCTAGATACTTATTTAGGCGAATACAAAACTGGGGTCGAAGTTCAAATGTGTTTCTTCCCAATGGTGCCAGGCTCTATCTAGATGTTGGTTCGCATCCCGAGTATGCAACACCAGAATGTGATTCGGCTTCAGGAGTGATTGCCCACGATAAGGCAGGAGAGCGAATTGTTGAAGAATTAATGATTGGAGCTCAAGAAAAGCTTAAAGAAGAAGGAATCGATGGAGAAATACATATTTACAAAAATAACACTGACTCTGCCGGAAATTCGTATGGCAGCCATGAGAACTATTTGACAGTCAGGGACGATGACACCTCGATGATAGGTGAAACCCTCATACCTTTTTTAGTTAGCAGGCAGATATGGGCTGGCGCAGGAAAAGTGCTTCAAACAGCACGAGGTGCCATGTATTGTATTAGTCAAAGAGCAGACCACGTGTGGGAAGATTTTTCCAGCGCTACAACACGCTCACGACCTATTATCAATTCACGCGACGAACCACATTCCGATGCAAACCTCTATAGACGTCTTCATGTGATTGTTGGCGATTCCAACATGAGCGAATATGCAAGCTTTCTAAAAGTTGCGGCATGTGGTCTAGTTTTGCGGATGCTTGAAGAATCTGGAACCACTCTTCGCGATATGACTTTGGAGAATCCAATACGCGCCATTAGAGAGATTAGCCATGACGCAACTTGTCAAAAAACAGTTCGTCTCGCTAATGGAAGAGAACTTCGAGCGTTAGATATGCAACGGGAATTTCTTGACAGAGCCATTCGTTTTTCAGACCATCATGAAATGTCCGTCGAGGAAAAACTTGCTTTAGAAATGTGGGAACATTGTTTAACAGGAATTGAAAAAGATCCTCTGAGTCTGCGAAGAGAATGTGATTGGGTAGCGAAGTATTTACTAATTGAGGGATACCGCGAGCGTCACAACCTACCTTTAGCTGATCCTCGATTAGCCCTAATGGATCTCCAATATCATGAAATCCGGAAAGAGACGAGCCTCTTCTATCTCTTGGAAAATCGAGATCTGATGGAACGAGTAGTTACTGAATCTGAAATCACTGAGGCTGTATCTCTAGCTCCTCAGACCACAAGGGCTCGACTTCGTGGGGAATTTATAAAGCGAGCACGAGAACAAAATCGTGATTACACAGTTGACTGGGTTCACTTAAAATTAAACGACCATCCGCAACAACGCAGTGTTCTTTGTAAAGATCCGTTCAAATATGTGGATGAACGAGTAGAGAAACTGATCGAATCTTTATGAAAGAACAATTTCGGTTGCTGTATGTCTAAATTAGAGCGACTTTTGAATCTGATAGCGGCCTTAACTGAGACGAATCGTCCGATCACTAGAGACGGGATCAAAGAAAAACTTCCGGAAGGAACTTATTCGGACAACAAAGAGAGTTTTAGGCGCACTTTCGAACGTGATAAAGAGGAACTCAAAGCTATGGGAATACCTGTCGCTTTCAATGAGGCAACTCAGGGTTACTTCATCGATTCCAGTACAACCACTCAAAGCGGTCCGAATTTAGAGCCCGATGAGTTAGCAGCGCTCCATATAGCATTCAACCTTGTTCGCATTGAGTCGGCTAAACAAGACGATCCTTTTTGGAAGTTAGGACCCATTTCGGAGATCAGCAAAGAGGTTCAACCTCTTGCAGAAATCCCTTTAGACCCAACTCTGAACACGTTACTTAAGGCGGCGGCAGAGAAGCGAGCGGTGACCTTCAGATATAAAGGGGAAGAGAGGCGAATCCACCCTCATCGGGTGTTGTTTAAGCGTGGTCGTTGGTACCTTCTCGGCCACGACCTTGACAAAGAATCTATTCGTAATTTCCGTGTGACGCGAATAGAGGGAAAAGTTGAATTGGGTCCGGCTGGCTCCTTTGAATTACCTAATCAAGAGAACCTGCATTTAAACGAATTTCCGTGGCGTTATGGAGACGACCCTACGGTGAAGGTGAAGATGCATGTTGGAGCACTACATGTTCCTTGGATAGTGAACTATCTCGGTGAGAGTTCTGTAGAGACAAGTAATGAAGATGGCTCCATAGTCATTAAGGAGGAAGTAAATGACTGGGAAGCTTTCCGATCCTTTGCTTTGACTTTTCTAGATGGAGTAAAAATCTTAGAACCAGAAGAGATTAAGGAAGAGATGCAAACTTGGCTAAGGAGCTTTCTGTGAATCCGCTAAACACCACTGATCGACTTAGACGCCTACTTGCCGTAATCCCATGGGTGGTAGACAGAGGGGGAGCACCACTATCAGAGATTTCTCTCAATTTTGATTACCCCACCGACCAGTTGTTGACAGATTTAGAAGAAGTGCTATTCATGGTTGGTGTACATCCATTTACGCCAGACTGTTTAGTAGATGTGCACATTTCTAATGACTTTGTTGAGATTTCTTACGCTGAGTGGTTTCATAAATCTTTACGGCTGTCCGCTGAAGAAATATTTCAACTAATAGTTGCTGGGAAATCTGTTTCTGGATATTTAGGAAACGATGAACTTGGTTCTTTGGAGAGAGGTTTGATGAAGTTGGCAGCAACTTCAGGATCCGACGTAGGAGAAGTCATTGATATAAATCTCGGGATTGAAGACAGAGAGATGCTAGAAATTTTCAAAGAAGCTCAAACTCAAAACAGAAGATTAGAAATCAATTATTATTCTTACGGAAAAAATGAGCAGAATTCTAGAGAAATTGATGTGTTTCGACTTTTTGCAGACAAAGGACACTGGTACGCAGAAGGTTATTGTCATAGAGCGCAAGGACAGCGCTTCTTTCGTTTAGACCGAGTAGAAAATGTGAGAGAAACTGAGGAATTTTATACTTACGATGAACTTCCTATTGAAAATCTAGGATCAATCAAAGAAATTTTCTCATCTAAAGAGGAGGCTCTTCCGTCAGTGATTTTACTTTTACCGCCTGAAGATAAATGGGTGATAGAAGAATACCCTCACTATGAAGCAGTGCATCAAGGAGACGGAACTTGGAAAGTTGAACTTCCAGTAGCTTCCCCAGCATGGCTAGCTCGACTACTTCTTCGTTTAGGACCAAACATTGAAATTTTGGAAGCTCCGGAAGATCTTGGTGAAACTTTTCGCGCGGAAGTAGCCCAATCCATTCTTGAAAGTTATGTAAAGGCGACACCTTAAGTGGGTAAATTCAGAGTAAGTTCTTGCTGTGGGTAATGAAGAAAACGAAGAGAACGAATTAATTTCTTTAGAAGAAGAGACTTCTGATTGGTCAGAAGACATCTTTGAACGCGCACAAGAGAGAGTAGATAGCCCCGAGGAGGAAGCAAAGGACCTTCCTTCTGTTCAAGAAACAGGAGAAGTGCAAAGTGGACGAGAAGAAGATGTTCGTCGAGATGAAACTGATGCGACGTCAACAATTCCCGCGCTTGAAGAAGATTTTGATTTTGGATTACCCGGAGCTTTTCGGTCCAATCTGAGAAAAATCATTGAATGGGTAGCAGTAATAGGAACAGCGTTCATAGTGGCATTTGTAATAAAAGTATTCCTCTTTCAGGCGTATTACATCCCATCTCCATCAATGGAACCTTCTCTGGGGATCGGGGACCGAGTGATAGTAAATAAACTAAGTTACAAACTGCACGATGTGAATCGCGGAGACATGATCGTCTTTGAGAATCCATCAACTGCAGAAGGTGAGATATCTGATCTGATAAAAAGAGTTGTAGCTCTTCCAGGGGAGACGCTGCAAGTACAAGACGGCAAAGTGTATATAGATGGAAATCTAATGATAGAGCCTTATCTTGACGGCTCTGAGAACACTTTTGACTTCAATATGCCGGCAGGTTGTATCGGTTCAACGGAATTAATTAATCAATGCGTAGTACCAGATGGGTATGTATTCGTAATGGGTGACAACCGCGGAAATTCTCGGGATAGTCGAATTTTTGGTCCAGTGGACATAGAAACAATTGTAGGACGCGCCTTTGTGAAGGTCTGGCCTCTAGGAGACTTCCAACGCCTCTAAGTGTTACAGATTGGCTGCTGTGAGCATGCGGTCTGAGTAATCACTGTAAATACCATCAACGCCAAGGTTTAAAACTCGTTCGATTTGCCTAGGGAGATGAGCATTCCATGCAAAACATTTCAAACCATATTTATGAAACAACTCAACATAACCAGCAGTCCAATTTTCTTCCATCAAGTTGATGGCATCAAATCCATTCTCAGAAAGAGAGAAGGCACGTCGTTCTCCTCCTTCTGGAAACCCTTTGCCTCCAGGAGAGTCAACAAGTTTGAAATTTGGGTTAATTTCTCTCCAATGTTTTGAAGTCGTCCAATCAGGGTGACAGATCCATAATTTTTCAATTGCATCATGCTTAATGGCTATGGCAATTGTTTGATGTATGGCTTTTGGATCCTTTATGTCCAGGGAAATTTCGAGATCTGTCCCAAAGTTGAGGTAAAGGTCTTCAAAAGAAAGTGCAGACTTGGGAATGAGAGAACGTGGAGATTTTGAGATTTTCTTTCTTCGCCCGAAACTTCCGACCTTATCGTCATGACTCAAAATTGGTATTCCGTCGGAACTCAACCAAACGTCACTTTCTATTCCAGTTATACCTTTAGAAATCGAAAGAGAGAAAGCAGTCAAAGTATTTTCTGGAGCATCACCACGACCTCCTCTATGGGCAAAAAGAATTGGGTGGGCTCTTTTAAATATTTTCTCCCTGTCAATTTCAACCATTTCACTATCATTACGCAAATACTTCCGAAGAGCAGCATTTACCACTGTAGAATTCCAGCATGGGCAACCTAGGCGGAGGAGAAATTCTCGTAATACTTCTTATTGGTTTGATAGTTCTGGGCCCCAAAAGGCTTCCCGAGGCAAGTAAACAAATTGGAAAAACAATAAAACAAGTAAGACAAACTTCTCGCAATTTTCAAGCCGAACTCGAAGCAGCTATAGAAGACCCTTCCATTGAAGAGGCGGCAAGGCAGAAGGGTGAAGAAATGCTTGAGAGCGAGCGAAGGAAAAGTCTCCCTGAAAACGAAGTAGAAGTATCATCCTTCGAGTCAGAAGTAGTAGAGGGCGAAGATCATAATTATGAGTAAAGACAGGATGCCTTTGCTCTCTCACTTGGAAGAACTTCGTAAACGTTTACTGATTTCTACTATTGGAGTTTTTGTCGGAGCGATAGTTTGTTGGATTTTTTATCCACAAATTCTCGAAGAGCTTCTCCGGCCCTACTGTGAGATTCGAGAAGGAGCCTCTTCTGATGATTCACTTTTTGGGCAAAATTGTGACCTGCTCGTAACAGACCCTCTTGAGCCTTTTAGCGTCCGGATGATGGTTGCCGGGTACGGAGGTCTCGTCCTTGCTATACCAGTACTCCTATGGCAGGTCTGGCGATTTATAGCACCAGGACTTTATCCAAAAGAGCGACGGTGGGCGATCCCACTCGTCGTATTAGGAATTCTTTTATTTGTAGCTGGTGGAGGATTAGCTTATTGGAGTATTCCACGGGCTCTTGACTTCTTAGTATCAATAGGTGGACCGGATTTAGTTAGTGTCTTTTCCCCGACAAAATACTTAGGGTTCATTGTCAAAATGACTGTGGCCTTTGGCATTGGATTTGAATTTCCACTTGTCTTGATGATGCTTCAACTTGCAGGAATAGTGTCCCACAACACTCTGCGCAGGGGAAGGCGATACGCGATCGTGGGTATAGTCGCTCTCGTAGCAATACTTACTCCAAGTGGAGATCCTTTGACTCTGATGATCCTTTCCATTCCAATGATTTCGTTCTACGAGCTATCGATTTTATTTGGACGCCTAATGGAGCGCAGACGTAATCGAGCCAGTCTTCACAGTGACTAAAAATAGGTGGGCATTTCCTCTAGATAGGTTTCAGATTGAGGCGATCTCCGCTGTCGATGCTGGCCACTCGGTACTCGTAGCAGCTCCCACTTCTAGCGGAAAAACGGTTGTAGCTGAACACGCTATTGATGTGGCTCTAAAAGATGGGTTTCGGGTATTTTACACCACACCAATAAAAGCTCTCTCAAATCAAAAATTTTCTGAACTTAAAAAGAGAGTCGGGGTGGAGAAAGTCGGCCTCTTAACGGGCGACTTGACAATCAACCCCACAGCTCCGGTGGTAGTCATGACAACAGAAGTCCTCAGAAATATGCTTTATGCAAACTCAACGGCAATAGAAGGGTTGGCTTGGGTCATATTAGACGAAGTCCACTATTTAGAAGATCCGTATCGTGGCCCTGTTTGGGAAGAGGTAGTTCTTGGCTTACCGGAAGAAACTCAAGTCATAGCACTATCCGCAACTGTTTCCAACGTAAAAGAACTTGGAAATTGGTTAGCAGAGGTAAAAGACGAAACAAAAGTTGTGCTTCATAGACAACGACCTGTTCCTTTGAAACTTCATTATTGTGCTGCCAGCAGATCAAGTCATAAAAGAAAACTAGAGCAAATTCCGCTCTTGACCGAAGAGAAAGCCAACCCCGCAGGGAAAAGATTCTCACAACGGAATCGGCAAGAAAGAGGGCCACGAAATCAGAAAAGATTTAGCTCCCCGCACTATATAGAAATGCTTGAATCCCTTAAGAGACAAGAGCTTTTGCCAAGCATCCATTTTATTTTCAGTAGAGCAGGATGTGATACAGCACGCGATCGTGTGATCAAAACTGGAATTTCACTTAATACCTCCACGGAACAGAAGGCGGTAAATAAAATCATAAATGATCGCTTGAAATCGAAAGATGCTGTTGATCTGAAAGTCCTCAAAGTAGATGAATGGAGCGATGGACTGCGTAGAGGCATAGCTTCACATCATGCAGGCCTGATTCCTTTATTTAAAGAGATAACAGAAGAACTTTTCAGTAAAGGTCTCTTAAAAGTCGTATACGCAACCGAAACGCTTGCATTAGGAGTGAACCTGCCTGCAAGATCGGTGGTCTTAGACAAGATGACTAAGTTCACTGGAGAATCACATGAGTTCCTGACCTCAAGCCAGTTTACTCAAATAACAGGAAGGGCTGGTCGTCGCGGACTTGACAAAGAAGGTCACGGAATAATCCTTTGGTCGCCTTTTGTAGAATTTAAAGAAGTGGCTGAACTCGCCATGAACAAAAGCTTCCATTTGAAGTCTGCTTTCCATCCGACTTATAACATGGTCGCAAATCTCATGGATACTCGTTCGTTCTCGGCTGCAGAAGAATTACTAAAAAAATCTTTTGGCCAATTTCAACTCGATAACAAGCGTGATAAACGGGAAAAGAAGTTTGAAGGAGTCGAAGAAGAGATCGCCGAACTAGAAAAAGAACTCTCATTTAATATGCATAAAGAATTTGAACAATGCAAAGTATCTACTCTCCAGCCAGGAGACGTAGTCCTACTCGAAGATGGACAAATTCATGCGATCTTGACCATTTCAGATAGAAGCGGCGGGCGAAGGAGAATAAAAACGGTAAATCAAATAGGCAAATTCTCTCGTTTCGCTAGCGAGGGGATACTTAACAACCCATTACGATTACTACAAATAGAATCCGTCGATCATAACTATCTAAGAAATTCCGAAACCCAACGAGAGACCGTTACTTTCTTAAAAAAACTGTTTACCTCTGAAATCAAAAAGAGTGCCCAACTTCGAAGAAAAATCTTCAAACTCAAGCAAAGAATTCGAAATTTTGAATTCGACACCTCTGAAACAGATCTCGTTGATCAGCTAAAAGCTACGGTGAAAATTCTTGAAGCGAGAGGCCTTTCAAAAGGGTGGTCACTAACAGAAAATGGTCAAATACTGACACGCATTTACAGCGAGTGTGACTTAGTACTAGTGGAAGCGCTCAACGCCGGACTCTTGGAAGACCTAAATGCCTCTGAACTGGCTGCAGTTGTTTCAGTATTTGTTTATAGTCATCGTGGACGGCCAGACGATTTCGAACCACTCATGAATCAGAGAGTCGACGGAAGAATTAAAGAAATAGAGAAAATTGCTAGGGAGATAAATGACCTAGAACAGAAACTTGGAATGGATTCAAAAGTGGTTCTCGATTCTAGGTATGCAGAGAAGATCTATGCATGGGCGTCCGGTCAAGATCTAGGAGAAGTATTAGATTCGGCAACCAGCGGAGGGGAGTTTGTCAGAAACGTTCGCTTAGTGACAGATTTATTACGCCAAATTAAAGCAATCAGCAACACTGAACTAAAGAAAATAGCGACAGAATCTATAGACGCCCTTGAAAGGGGAGTGGTAACGGTCACCGCTGCTTTTCAGGATACTGAAGAGAATGTAGAGACATAGAAAATGGGAATAACTCCGAGAGAACAATGGGGAAAACCGGGATTTATGCCCGAAGATGGAATAATCGTGTACGGAAACCAAGAACTCCAGGATGTAATAGAGACTTGCCGTCGTTCTAATGAGGAGATACCTACTATTGGTCTAGCGGGAGGTGACCTTTGGAAAACTCTTGGCGGAAAAAGTCACCACGAAAGACTAGGAGGAGACGCTCAACTCCTATCAGTCGATATTGGATCAGCACTTATTGATGGGCATATCTATTGGTTCGCATCTCACTTGATCGTTCGTTCAAAAAGTTGGGTTGGGCGCTCATGGATAGCGGCAAACACAGCTCATTACGGAAATTGGAACATAGCACCGCGTGCTCATCCAGGAGATGGGCTATTAGACATACTGGACATCAATCTCGACTTTTCTGATCGGCTAAAAGCCAGATCACGTGTGCATTCTGGAACTCACATCCCTCATCCAGATATTCAATACCAAAGACGACCCGCAGGACAAATTAACTTAGAAAAAAAGACAGATGTCTGGCTTGATGGAAAGAAAGTGATGAAAGCAAGTCAAATTTCTGTTCGAATTGAGCCCGACGCTCTCAGAGTGATGGTCTAGAAGGTACAGTCTGAACCATGAAATCTGATTTTGGAAATTCCGAGGAAGCAAAAACGAAGGTTTGTGAACTAATAGATGATTTAGAGCACGAATTATTAGAGGTATCTCATGCAATACATGATGAACCAGAATTAGGGTATGAGGAACATAAAGCTCACGAAATACTCACTTCAACTTTAATAAATCACGGGCTGAACACGGAACGGTCTGCTTACGGAATCAAAACGGCGTTCGAAGCAAAAGCAGGAAATGATGGACCGACTATTGCTATTCTTTGCGAATATGACGCTTTACCAGAAATTGGACACGCTTGCGGACATAACGTCATAGCAGCAGCAGGACTTGGAGCCGGCTTATCTCTGAGCAAGTTAGCAGAGCCCCTCAAAGGACAGTTACGAGTTTTAGGCACCCCGGCAGAAGAAGGAGGTGGCGGTAAAGTTCGAATGCTTCGAAAAGGAGCATTCGAAGGAGTGGCTGCAGCTTTAATGATTCATCCGGCTGGATCAGAAGTAGAACGAATAACAAGTTTAGCTATACAACAAGTAAAAGTTTCCTACGAAGGAAGACCAGCACATGCCGCTGCCGCACCGGAAAAAGGACTGAACGCACTTGATGCCGCAGTGCTTGGTTACACGAACATAGCAGCCTTACGGCAACACATAGCTCCAGACGAACGTATACACGGGATATTCACAGACGGGCCACCTAAAGCAAATATAGTCCCACAACACGCTGCCGCTGAATGGTATGTAAGATCGCCAACACGAGCAGGACTTGCAGATTTAAAACTCCGAGTGATGGATTGCTTGGAAGCGGGGGCAAAAGCTGCAGGGTGCGAAATGACTACGACTTGGTCAGATTTAGCCTATGACGATGTTGCAGATAGTCGCCCACTCCTTGATGCTTATATAGCAAATGCTCAAAGAATAGGACGTGATCCTCGCCCTGAAGAAGAGACTGCAATAGTTGGAAGTACAGATATGGGGAATGTGAGTTATGAAGTACCTTCAATACATCCCATGATAAAAATTGCGCCAGAAGAGATAGCAATCCATACGCCGGATTTTGCTGAATATGCCAGAGGTCCGATGGGAGATAAAGGTGTACTTGATGGTGCAAAAGCACTAGCTATGACGGTTATAGATTGTTGGACTTCTGCAACAGTTCTACCTAACGCTGTAGCGGAATTCAAAGAACTTGAAGGAGTCCGCGCGAGGCGACCGAATACCATCTAACCTCAGCGATTGTGACGACTTATATTGCTGAAGACTTTACCTCAACCGAAGAAGAGATTCTCCGGAGATATTTTACAAACCTAGACGAACCTGTCTTCGCGTTAGTGAATTTGCCGGAGGTCGTAAAGGGGGCACTTTTCGCTCGTTATTCAAGATCCACATCAAGTCTTCGTCGCCTATTTTTAGATGAATTCGTTGGAGAGCTTGATATTTCCGGAGACGAAACCATTGATGCAACTGTTGGGTTGCGACGAGCTGAAGAATTGTATGATCGAGTCTTTTTCGAATATGGAGATGACAGCGTCGCTCAATTAGGTGGGGTCCATTTGGCTTGTGAACAGTCATCAAATCTTCTCACCAAAATACTTGAATGGGGACGCTTGATGGCCTATTTGGAGCAGTCAACGCGTTATATCGCTTACGACGATCGACCTGGTGGCCGTTTCAGATATTACCGAGATCCTGAAGTCTTGTCTTCACCATTAGGAGCGCGATATATATCTGTTCTAGATCGTCAATTCGAAGCCTATTCAGACCTAGTTGTCAAGATGAAGAACTTTTACCGCGAAGCTATTCCTCAAGAATCAGGTGACTCGGATTTCATTTATCGACAAGCTATTTCAGCAAAGGCTTATGACTCAGTTCGAGGGGTCCTTCCCGCCGCTTCGTTATCGAACGTAGGTATATATGGGACAGGACAGGCTTATGAAGCATTACTGATTCGCATGCGGGCACATCCCTTACCTGAAGCTCGAGACTATGCAGAATTAATTTTGAAAGAATTACGTAAAGTTATCCCATCTTTCTTGACACGAATAGATCTCCCAGACCGCGGAGAAGAAATCGGAAGATACCAAACGGATAGTAGGGAACGACTTGAGGAGTTAAGTGAACACTTCTTCCCAGAAGACCTATCCATTGAGAATGCGCCTCTGGTTGACCTCACAGATTTTGACCCTGATGCAGAAGTGAAGTTAGTGGCATCGGCTCTTTATCCACATACGCGACACTCTGACAGAGTGGTTGAGGAACGCGTTCGTCAGATGACTATTGAGGAGCGCATAAGAGTACTCCAAGCCTTAGTGGGGGAACGGGGTAATCGTAGGCATAGACCAGGCAGGGCATTAGAGAGGCCTGCGTATCGTTTTGACGTGCTTTCAGATTATGGAGCTTTCCGGGATCTGCAACGACATCGGATGCTGACAATAGATTGGCAACAATTGAGTACAACTCACGGTTACGTAAGACCAGAGGATGTGGATGCTGCAGGTTACACGGGGGAGTTTGATTCAGTTATGGAGCGCTCAGATGGTCTTTATCGCTCAATGGTCGAGACCTTTCCGGAGCAGGCATCGTATACTGTTTCACTCGCTTACCGAGTTCGGTATATGATGCACATGAATGCCCGTGAAGCAATGCACCTTTTGGAATTGAGAACCAGCCCGCAAGGTCACCCTGCATATCGTGAGGTTGGGCAGCAAATGCATCATTTGATTTCAGATGTTGCCGGACATCGTGCAATTGCTGAAATGATGCAATTTGTCGACCATTCATCAGAGCGAGATTTAGAGCGTCTAGAGTCTGAGCGACGCGCAGAACAACGGCGAAATGAACGCTTAAGTAATTAACGATCACTTGCTTAATTACTTCTAAATCAGGAAATTAATGTAAAAATATCAAAAATTGTGTTGGCAAAGTGTTTAACGGGTCTATGATCCGGCGGCAAGGTAGTTATTTGAGGAAACTATGAGTAAAGAAGAAGTTGAAGAAGAAGTAGATCTTGAAGAAGACTTTGACGAGTCAGATTCAGAGGCAGATGAAGATTTTGAAGAATCTTTAAATGCTGATGCTGATGCTGATGCTGATGCTGAAGATACTGAAGAAGAGGATGAAGAAGAGAGTGGACCGCGTCCGCCTCGTCACAGCACTGACGAACCCGAAGATGACGAGCCAGATCCAGATGATGTAGAAGCCGACCTTGAAGAAATTTTACGTGATCGAATAGCAGCTGACGAAGACGACGAAGGCGACGAAGATGAAGATGAAGATTCTGGCAAAGTTGAAGTAGTGGCAAAGTCTTCTGAAGATGCCCAAGGAAGACAGAAAACTGAAATGTCGTGCCCTCATTGTTTTCTTTTAGTTGACGAGACTGTGGTTTCTAATACGGGTGAGTGCTCTCATTGCGGAGCACCTATCTGATAGGAGTTTTCTTGGAAAGTGCACGAACCGCACGAGCGGATGATTTGAAAGAATTAGAGAGGCTCGCTTCAAAGGCAAATGAAGAGACTGTTCAGAAACGCGGTGGGAGAACTCTAAGCCTGCAGAACCCGAACTACGGGGACGTAAAAGGTTTTTTTAATTCTGCTTTTGAAAATTATTCCACGGAAGTGTTTGTGGGAGTTATTGATCAAGCGATAGTAGGTTTTGGAATAATCGAATTAGAAAGTCTTAAAGATGGAACCCCACATGCTTCCATAAAAGCTCTGTATGTGGAACAGGAAGCTCGGTCTGTAGGGGTGGGGGAAGTACTGATGGAAGAGATGCTAACTTGGGCCAACTTACATGAAGCTAAAGCCGTAGATGCAATTGCCTTACCTGGTGATAGAGCCACTAAAAATTTCTTCGAAACTCATGGCTTAGTTGCACGGGCGATAATAGTTCAGAAGGCACTTTCCGAATAATTTATTTAGTTCCTGATTTTTGTTTCTTCCGATTTTTACGCGGGGGAGCAACAGGAGTGATGCCGAATAATGCCGCTATAGAGGGAATTTTCATGGATAACTCAGTTACTACTTCAATAAGTTTCTGACTGGGCTCTTTAGGTAAACTTTGCGGCGTGATTCTTTCCCGGACCGGGGATAATGCAACCGCGTCAAGAACTGTCACCCAACGATCTTCGTAGGTGTCTTCAGTCAGGTTATTGTTGGCTCCTTGAGTTAGAGCGGTAAGTATTTCTCCTGAGAGTGGAGCACCAGCCTTCGGTGGGTGTGAGCTCATCCGTAAAGCTCGAACCACTCTGTCTTCTTTTAATGCAGCTTCTATATCAGACACCCATTTAGCATGCTCGGTCTCGATGCGAGCAGCTAATCCAGTCTTTAATGTGTTGGCTAAGTCGCGAGTTGTAGAATCTTTAGCAGCGTGGTCGGATGCAACAACCACCGAGCGTAAATCACGTAAGTCGATTTCTTCAATCCCTTCGAGCGCAGCTTCTGCTTTGTCGCGCCATTCAGCGGTTCTCAGCTGAGGTTGAAGGCGTTCAGCAAGTTTTAAGAGCAACTCAGGAGGTATAGGTGGCTCACCAGCAGATACAGCAACTTCGTTTTGCTTTTCAATAATAGATCGCATACCTGGTATGCCTTTTTGGGAGAGTTGTCTAGAGAAAAGTTGCATCTCTTCTGGTAAAGAAGTAATTGCTGCATTGCGGTGCACATGTTTTTGCTTAAGACGCTTTCCAGTTGATGCGGGGGAGTGGCTGCGACCTCTGCCCTCTTGTTTCTTGTTCCTTGGAGGCTTTCTTTTGTCTGCGTTCTTTGGCTCTCTAGTATTTCTAGTATTTCTCTCGGGTTTACTTCGGTTACGTTTCTCTCTTTTCTTTTTGAGATTTGTCGTGACCAGTGGGTCGTCTTTTCCGCTTCCTACAATTTCTAGTAGTTCGTGGGCTGATTTTTTTTCACGCCCCGACAGGACGGAGACCACTGAAATTCCATCAACAAATTGTTCAGTCTCTACCCGTAATACATCACCAATTGAATTCTTTCCACTAAGTAGACTTCCATCCACTGAACCCTTAGGAAGTTTGGCTCCTGCAGCTCTCCATGTCCAAGAGCCGTCATTCTGCTGGCTTGTTAACTCGATTTCCATTCGTGGCATATGTATAAACGTTAGCCGCTTTAATTGGCTTTGTAGCATGTACAGGGAGTGGAGTAGGGCGATTTTTTAGTCTTTTCAAAAGATTCACCAAGTACTGAATTGTAGATAACGTATGTTATCATCTATTTCAATCAGTATTTATGCTAAGAATATATGTATGGGATATAGAGATCTTCCATTAGAAGAACAAATGCCGCCTGCATTTCACGAGTGGTTGCGTTGGCTGCCTCTCCAAGAAGACAAGCCTCCCACGACTGTACGGGCTTATAGTCAAGGTTTGAGGCGTTTAGTTTCTTTTGCAGAAATACACCCTGAGCACTTTCGGCCAGACTCATTTGGTCAGGCAGAGATAACTGATGCAGTTAGAACTATGAGAAGCTCCGGCAAAGTCTCTCGAGCGACGTTAAATCAGACCCTTGCCGCAGCTAAATCTTTTTTTGATTATTGTGTTGCAGATCTTGGTGTTGGTTCAGTACCCGACATTGGACGAATTCGCAAAGTGTCTCAGTTGGCTGTTGAACAGACTGAACCGACTTATTATTCAGGATCTGAAATACGTGACTTATATCGTGTTGCTGCCAAAGAAATTCGTGATGATGACATCGGTGGCAGGGTCCGTTGGGCTGAGCGTGATTTTGCAATGGTGACAGTTTTGGCGGCACTCGGTTTGCGCGCCGCCGAGCTTTGTTCTATTGATCTTGATTGGATCACTCAGGATTTACTAAATGACAACAATCATCAGGTTTTACGTGTTTTGGGTAAGGGCGCAAAGGTGCGTCGGCTCCCCCTGTCTAAAGAATTACTAGAAGTCTTAAATCGATGGATGAAAGTGCGTTCTGAACGATTCGGTAATCCAATGGCAGATGATCCACTGTTTGTGACTAAAGACGGTGAGCGGTTCAACTATCGAAGACTTCGTTATTGGCTGCTGACTCTTAACCGGGCTGCAGGTCTTCGGGATCGTTCATTACACTCTTTACGTCATACTGCTGGGGTTCAGTGGGCAGCAAATGGGGTCCCGATGAATGAAATTCAGAGTCTCTTAGGCCACGCCAGTATAAATACGACAGGCATTTATACAGAAGTTGCAGCACGTGGACTAATTGACGCTGTTAAAGCATCTGAAGCTAATCGACTAATAGTTGAGACATTGCGCGAGATGGATAAGTAGGACGCAAAAATGAAGAGTTCAAAAGGGTCACTTCTTGTTTCTGGTGCATCGTTAATGGATCCTAATTTTCATAGAAAGGTACTTTTTGTAGTTGAGCACGATCTTCAAGGTGCGTTGGCCGTGGTTTTGAATGACCCCTTGGCATTGCATCCTGAACAGTTAATAGATTTATGGGCAGATCATGTAGAGAAAGATGGGTTTATATATAGAGGTGGTCCTGTGTCCGCCAATGCCGTAATTGGTTTAGCAAAATCTTTGAAGGCCAATGAAAAATCGTTGGTAGGGAGCACTGAAGTAATTGACCTGCACCACTCCCCTTCTGATAGGCCGGATATCGAAGTTATAAGACTCTTTGTTGGGTATGCGGGCTGGTCAGCAGGTCAACTTGAAAAAGAATTGAAAGAAGGTTCTTGGTTCATTTTTAAGGCCAAAGAGTCCGATATTTTCACGAATAATGTTGAAACACTCTGGGAGACCGTACTACGACGTCAAGGTGGAATTGTTTCTCAAATGGCAGGAGCACCAGAAGATCTTTCCGCGAACTAAGCTATCTTGCTTGCTTTGCGTTATCACCTAGTTTCAGGGCCTGAGATGGAAACGTCCAGAAGGTTCAGGAGCAAAAAGTGGAGGCTGAAATTGATGAATTTCTCCTAATTTGGCTCCTTTTTCTATAAGCCCCATCAACACTCCTGCGAGAGCACGAGTATCATCAAGCGCTTGGTGAGCGTCAATTAATGACACTCCAAGGATTTCTGCCAGATCGCCAAGTTTCCCAGGTAAGCCAAGACTACGCGCCATTGCCAGAGTATCAAGCACTTCAAGTTGGAGTGGACCTAATCCAGACTTCGCCCATTCACTAAGTATGAATCTCTGATCAAAGTTGGCGTTATGAGCTACAGGAACACATCCGGAGAACTCTTCAATCAGATCGCCTGCTATTTCAGAGAATGTTGGAGCTCCTTTGAGCATTTCAAGAGTAATGCCATGAATGTCCGGGCGCCCTAAATTCTCAGTGTTGGCATTTATCAGAGAGGTCCACTCTCCAAGAACCTCTCCCCCACTATTTATTTTGATGACAGCAATTTCAATGACATTTCCTTTTTTGGGATCAAGACTGGTGGTTTCAACATCGAAGCAGGCGAAAATATTTGACATAAGGTCAGACAGTAGCGCATTTATCTATAACCCAATCACCTTTAGTTATTAAATTCGGTGTAGGTTCACTCGGTGCCTGAATTCACATCAGAAGAGTTAGAAAAAACCCAAAAACGAACACTAGGAACCCTCATGACGGGCTTGATCCCGGCTGGTGCAGCTATGAGCGGAGCGTACTCGGCTGCAGCAGTGCTCGGGGAAGAACTAAGTGGATCTGAAACATTAGGCGGGCTTGCAGCAGCGTGTATGACTACAGGGTCAGCTCTTGCCACTTTGCCACTTGCCCGTTTAATGGCAAAAAGGGGAAGAAGGCCTGGACTAACGACTGGTTATTTACTCGCAGCTATAGGTTCGCTCATTGCGATGACAGCAGCTTTAAGTGAATTGTATTTCTTCTTACCTTTAGGAATTCTTGGGGTCGGAATTGGTAATGCCGCCAATCTTGCAGCTCGTTATGCGGCAGCAGACCTTGCAGCACCGGAGCGCAAAGCACGTGCAATTGGCACTCTGGTTTGGGCCTCCACCTTTGGTGCGGTTCTTGGCCCAACAATCGGATTCGGCCCAGCTAAATCACTGGGAGTATTCATGGGTCTTCCAGAATTGGCAGGCCCATATGTTATTTCTAGCTTACTTTTCGTCTTAGCAGCCTTTGTTATACACAAAAATTTACACCCAGACCCTCTGCTGCTTTCCGGACAATTGGACGAGTCGAAACCTGATAGTGGTATAAAAGAAGCAGCAAAACTTCTCTTTTTCTCACGAGTTGGTCAATTGTCTGTTCTTTCCATGGTTGCAGGACATGTAGTCATGGTAGGTGTCATGACAATGACGCCCTTACACATGAAAGATGGATCACATGAATTAGAAATTATCGGTTTTGTTATTTCTCTTCATATCGTAGGGATGTACGCCATCGCTCCGGCAATTGGCTGGTTAGTGGATCACATAGGAGTAGGCCCTTTGTTGATCACAGGAGGAGCGTTACTTTTCTTAGGATCTGAGTTAGCCGCTCATACCGATAAGAGCGACAGTCTCGGAGTTTTCGTGGGTTTATTTCTCATTGGAGTGGGATGGAGCTGTGGCCTGGTTGCATCATCAGCTTTACTCACAAAAACTTTTGATGGAGCGGAAAGAGTAAGGGTCCAAGGTTTAGCAGATTTAGTCATGACTGCCTCTGGCGGTTTAGCTGGGATCGGATCAGGGTTACTAGTTGCCGGTACGGATTACCAGACGATGAGCCACAACGCAGCTTTTGTTGGTCTTGTCCCAATAGTTGGATACATATTATTTGAATTAACAAAGAATAAGAAATCATTCAATAAGTTATGAAGGTTCTTACTTCTACGTGCTTATTAGTCGCTCTTCTACTGGGTTGTTCTGAACAACTTGAAAGTGTAGATGCTGGTTATGAAAGTGGTTCATCAACTTCTCTTCTTTCCAAAGACGAAGAGTCATCAACTTCAATTTCTGTTAGCGAAAGTAATCGTGACTCAGAAGAACGAGACTACTTAGATGTAGAAGTTCTGCAGAATCATCCATTTACTCTTACCTCGGTTATTTCTTTGGATCATCCAATGGGTCTTGTCGCGGTGCCAGAGAGTGATGTCGTCTTGGTTGGTGAACGAGACGGGAGAGTCTCACAGTTACATTTCTTAGATGATGGAACTGCCACCAAAGGAGATCCTGTTCTCGATTTAAGATCAGAAGTAAGTACTTTAGGAGAAGGCGGCCTATTAGGTTTAGCTGTATCGAATGATGGCAAAGAACTTTATTTGAGTTACACAGACCAGGAAATGAAAAGCCAAGTCATTTCAACGGTGTTGAATTCAGGTATGCCAAATATTGACGAAAAAAGAACAATCCTTTCTTTAGAGCAACCGTTTTCTAATCACAATGGTGGACATCTTGTAGTTGATCAAAAAGGAATGCTTCTTGTCGGATTTGGCGATGGTGGCGGATCAGATGACCCACTTAATTATGGACAAGATAGAAGTAATTGGTTCGGATCAATTCTTCGGATCAACCCTTCAATTGAATCGCCATATGGAGTACCAGAGTTGAATCCATTTTTTGGTTCAACTGAATTCAAAGAAGAAATTTTGGTATGGGGACTCCGCAACCCATGGCGTTATTCAATTGATAGCACCACAGGTGATCTCTGGATTGGTGATGTGGGCCAAGATCACATTGAAGAAATAACACGGATACCTTACGAAGATTTGACTGAAGATAATAATTTAGGATGGCCTATCTTTGAAGGCGATCGTAAGAATAGAGATGAGTCTTTGGATACTCATAGGCTCCCAAACATCGTGTACGACCATTCCGATGGTCGGTGCTCTGTTACTGGAGGCCTCGTTTACAATAGTGATAACGCTTCAGAATTTTCTGGAGTCTATATTTATAGTGATTGGTGCGATGGACGGATTCGTCTAGCTGCGATCCTTCAAGACGGTAGTGTCCTTACACATGCAACAGATTTAATAGTCCCTGAAGTGGTCGGGTTTTCCGAAGGGAGAAATGGTCAGATATATGTTTTCTCCCTACAAGGAGAAGTCTTCGAGTTGAAGACTGAATGAAGTCCAAATAAATTTTATCGAAGGAGTTGAAATGTCTAACCCCCCAATTGTTTTAGTTCACGGCCTCGGGACTTCAGCTGAGACGACTTGGTATAACAACGGGTGGGTAGATTTAATCCAAGACGCTGGGCGAGAAGTGCATGCGCTCGATTTGCTTGGTCACGGAAACGCTCCAAAGCCAACTGATCCGGAGGAATATCGTGAAGTAACACGACATTTACTAGATGGATTTCCAGAAGTACCAGTAGACATTGTTGCTTTTTCTCACGGTGCTCGACTCGTACTAGAAATAGCAATAAAAAACCCTGAGCGTTTCCACAGGATAGTGTTGGCCGGAATTGGAGAAAATCTTTTTCGGGAAGAACCAGAAAGACGAACTGCAATCTTTGAAGCAATAGAATCTGGGCAATCTAATGACCCTGAGTTGCGCTATTTTGCTGACTTACCAAATCTTCCTGGAGGTAGCCGCTCTGCCCTGACAGCATTTATGCGACGCCCAGGCACACCAAAAATAACTGAAGAACTTCTTGCCAACGTAACATGCCCTGTTTTGGTTGTTCTAGGAGACAATGACTTTGCTGGTCCTGCAGGTCCTTTAGTGTCTGCTCTTCCTGACAGCATATTTGTTGAACTAAAAGGAGTGGATCACTTTGCAACGCCAAAAGATTTTGGCTTCATAGATGCTGCACTAACTTTCCTTGATGCCCAGCCTTTTTAATTAAGTTAGTGGCCTATCTGTTGGTAAAACCGGTGTGGGTAGTTTGCTTTCCCCTCTAAGGAATTTGTCGACTGAATGAGCAACTGAACGCCCTTCAGCTATTGCCCACACGATCAAAGATTGGCCACGTCCCATATCACCGCAAATAAAGACTCCCTCTTTGTTTGTTGCAAACTCTTGATTGCGTTTAACGTTTCCGCGCTCATCAAGGACCAGATTGAAGTCTTCGATTAGAGGTGATGACTCAGGCCCAGTGAATCCGAGAGCTAATAGGACGAGATCTGCTGGAAAAATTTTTTCTGTTCCGGTGACTTTTTCGAATGTAATTGAACCGCTAGAAGAAGTTTGATCTACTTCATGGGTTTTTAGGCCAACTACTCGCCCTTCTTCGACAATGAATTCTTCGGTATTGATGGCAAATTGGCGCTCACCACCCTCTTCATGTGCTGAGGACACACGATGTATGAGCGGCCATGTCGGCCAGGGAGTAGATGGAGAACGATCGCTCGGAGGTCTAGGCATTATTTCAAACTGTTGCACAGATGACGCTCCTTGACGTAAAGCTGTTCCTAAACAGTCTGCGCCTGTGTCTCCCCCACCGATGATTACTACATTTTTCCCCTTAGCTGTTACCGCCGGAACATCTAAGTCTCCTTGTTCCACCCTGTTTGCATCTGGTAGATACTCCATGGCTTGTAATATTCCTGAAGCGTCTCTTCCGGGAATTTGGAGATCTCTCCATTGTGTAGCGCCAATTGCAAGAATTACTGCATTGAAATCTTTAAAGAGCTCACTAACGAGAAGGTCAGTACCTACTGTAGTATTTAGAACAAATTGTGTTCCTTCGGCCTCCATTTGAGCTAGACGTTGGTCTAGATATTTTTTCTCCATTTTGAAACTAGGTATTCCATAACGAAGCAGACCTCCGATTCTGTCTTCACGTTCAAAAACGCTGACGTCGTGTCCTGCACGAGTGAGTTGTTGGGCAGCTGCTAAACCGGCGGGGCCAGATCCAATTATTGCTACACGTTGTCCTGAAAGCTGGTCCGGAAGAATTGGCATAATCCACCCTTCGGCCCAAGCACGATCCACTATGTTTACTTCAACCTGTTTGATTGTCACCGGTGGCTCATTAATACCTAGAACACATGCGGATTCACATGGCGCTGGACATAGTCTTCCTGTGAATTCAGGAAAGTTGTTAGTGGCATGAAGTCTTTCGGAAGCTTCTCTCCATTTCTCTCTATATATCAAGTCATTCCAATCGGGGATCAGATTCCCTAACGGGCAACCATTGTTGCAAAATGGGATACCACAGTCCATGCATCTACTCGCTTGGCGTTGTAAATCCTGAGTAGAGAACGGAGCATTTACCTCTTTCCAATCTTTTAGCCGCACAGGTATTGAACGTCGCTCGGGAAGTTGTCTGTCATGATTTAGAAATCCACGCGGGTCGCCCATCTTAGTTATCTCCAGAAGAGGCCATTATTGCTGCAACTTCATCTTTGCCCTGACTTCGAGCAACAGCTGCAGCTTCTAGCACACGTTTATAGTCGGTTGGCATAACTTTTATAAATCGTGAAGAAGGAGTTCCCCACCTTTTGAGGATTTTTTCTGCCACTACTGATTCTGTTTCGCCATGATGTTTGATGATGGTGTCTTTAAGCCAAATTTCATCTTCCTGATTCAGCGGTTCTAATAAGACCATCTCGTGATTTACATTTTCAACGAAATCGCCGAATGGGTCATAGACGTATGCGACTCCTCCAGACATACCTGCAGCAAAGTTTCTTCCAGTAGGTCCTAGAATAACTGCTTTCCCTCCAGTCATATATTCGCATCCATGGTCTCCTATTCCCTCAACTACAGCGGTGGCACCAGAATTTCTAACGCAGAATCTCTCCCCTACTTTCCCGCGGATATACATTTCACCGTTAGTGGCACCGTAGAGTATGACGTTTCCGGCTATGACTTGCTCTTCGGCATTAAAACTTGAATCTTTTGGTGGTCGTAAAGTTACTTTTCCGCCTGATAACCCTTTTCCGACGTAATCATTGGCGTCGCCTTCAAGATGCAGGCTTATGCCACGAGGTAAAAATGCACCAAAGCTATTTCCAGCAGATCCGTAGAAATCTAGAGAGATAGTCCCGTCAGGTAAGCCTTCGCTGCCGTATTTCTTAGTTACGTGGTAACCGAGCATGGTTCCGGTTGATCGGTTGGTGTTATTGATCGAAAAGACAGAATGAATGTTTTCCCCGTTGCTTAATGCTGGTTCACTTTTCTTGATCAATTCTTGGTCAAGGACTGTTTCAAGACCGTGATCCTGGATTTGTGTTTGATGTCTATCAGCTTTGTCTTCTATGTCGGGAAGATGAAATATTGGGGAAAGGTTCAAACCTTTTGCCTTCCAATGTGACACTGCTTCTATAGAATCCAACACTTCGACTTGGCCTATTGCTTCGTTTAATGATCGGAAGCCTAATTCCGCGAGTATCTCGCGTACTTCTTGAGCAATGAATTCGAAAAAATTTACGACGTGTTCAGCTTTCCCAGTGAATTTTTTACGTAATTCAGGGTTCTGTGTGGCTACACCAACTGGACACGTGTCAAGATGACATACCCGCATCATGACGCAACCGGAGACCACTAACGGCGCAGTAGCAAATCCGTATTCGTCTGCTCCAAGGAGTGCAGCTACAACTACGTCACGTCCAGTTTTTAATTGTCCATCAACTTGAACGACAATTCTGTCGCGTAAACGGTTTAGTAGAAGAGTTTGTTGAGTTTCTGCTAGTCCAAGCTCCCATGGGGCTCCGGCATGTTTGATTGAAGTCAAAGGGGAAGCTCCGGTTCCACCGTCATGTCCAGAAATGAGCACAACGTCTGCATGAGCTTTAGAAACGCCTGTGGCTACGGTTCCTACTCCTACTTCTGCAACCAACTTCACGTGGATCCGACTTTGAGGATTTGCATTTTTCAAATCAAAAATGAGTTGAGCTAAATCTTCAATCGAATAAATATCATGATGCGGAGGAGGAGAGATGAGAGCAACCCCTGGAGTTGAGTGTCTGGTTTTCGCGATCCAGGGGTAAACCTTGTGACCTGGCAATTGCCCTCCCTCTCCAGGTTTCGCACCTTGAGCCATTTTGATTTGTATGTCATCGCTATTCACTAGGTATTCTGATGTCACCCCAAAGCGTCCAGAAGCTACTTGTTTGATAGCTGATCGTCGCAAGTCGCCACTTTCATCTCGGATAAAACGATCTGGGTCTTCACCGCCTTCACCAGTATTTGACTTTCCTCCAATCCTGTTCATGGCAATAGCTAATACTTCGTGGGCTTCTGAGGAAATAGAACCATACGACATGGCTCCAGTTGAAAACCTTTTTACTATCTCGGATATTGGTTCTACTTCTTCTATTGGAATTGAAGAACGTAGGTTCTCTTTGAATCTAAATAGACCACGAAGCGTCCCAAGGCGCTTTGATTGGTTATTTATTTGACCTGTGTATTGTTTGAAAATGTCGTAGCGACCTTCTCTGGTGGCGTGTTGAAGGCGAAAAATTGTTTCTGGGTTAAAGAGATGATGCTCTCCTTCTTTTCTCCACTGGTACTCTCCCCCGACATTCAGTGTGCGATGTGGTGTTGTTCCTGCATTATTTGGAAAGGCTTGATTGTGTCTATAGAGAACCTCAGTAGTTAGAACTTCAAATCCGACACCTTCAATGCGACTAGATGTACCAGAGAAACAAAGGTCAATAACTGAACTATTTAGGCCAATACTTTCAAAAATCTGCGCTCCTGTATATGAAGCAACGGTTGAGATGCCCATTTTCGACATTATTTTTAGCAGGCCTTTATCACAAGCAGTTATGAAGTTCTTACGAGCTAGCAATGGGTCTAAATTTGGACTTATTCCATAAAGGCCATCGTTAATAATCTCATCAATCGTTTCATAGGCCATATAAGGGCAAATAGCAGAAGCCCCGAAGCCAAGGAGTAGAGCCATGTGGTGGGTTTCTCGCGCATCACCACTCTCAACAACGATTCCGACATGGTTCCGTTTCTTGATTTTGGTTAAGTGATGATGGATGGCTCCAGTTGCTAGCAACGAAGGTATTGGAGCAGTTACTTCGTCTAAATCCCGATCACTTATTACGAGTATTCCAGCCCCTGACTTTATGGCGTCTTCAGCTTGTTTTTGTAGTTTCGCTAAAGCATCCTGAAGTCCGTTAGTTCCACTTGCCTTTGAGAAAGTTGCGTTGAGTACTTTCGCTTCTAAAGATTTTGGTCGATCTTTATTAAGAAGTATTTCTGATAACTGAGATTCTGTGATGAGAGGATGCGGAAGATGAATTTGAATACAATTTTTTGGAGACATATCTAAAATATTTGGCCGAGGGCCTAAAGTGCCTGAAACCGCCGTGATCAACTCTTCCCGCATTGCATCAAGGGGCGGGTTGGTTACTTGAGCAAAGAGTTGCTGAAAGTAATCAAAAATTTGACGAGGATGATCAGAAAGTACAGATATAGGTGTGTCTGACCCCATGGAACCTATTGCTTCTTTTGAGTCGCGGATCATGGGAGTTAGAAGAACTTTTAGTTGTTCGTGGGTGTAACCAAAGATTTGCTGTCTTTGAAGATGAGTTGTTGAAACTGATGACTCAGTTCTGTGTTCAATAGGATCTTTCAGATGGACGAGATTAGCGTCAAGCCAGTCCTGATATGGACGAGCACTTGCAAGTTTTTTCTTTATTTCCTCATTCCTGATTATTCGCCCTTGTTTGGTGTCAATTAGGAACATCTTGCCGGGCTCCAGTCGGCCTTTCTCAACGATTGAATCACTTGGTATATCAACAACTCCCACTTCGCTTGCCATCACTACCAGATCGTCATTTGTTACCCAGTAACGACTTGGCCGTAAACCATTACGGTCTAGAACTGCTCCAATGATGCTTCCATCTGTGAAAGCGATGGAAGCCGGGCCATCCCATGGTTCCATCAGGGCAGAATGGTATTGATAGAAGGCTCGCAGGTCATTAGGCATCTTCGAATTGTGTTCCCATGGCTCAGGAATCATCGTCATTATTGCTTCTGGAAGAGAGTATCCACCCATCACTAAGAGTTCTAGCGCTTCGTCAAATGCAGCGGTATCGCTTGCTCCTTGTATGCAAATTGGGAAGAGTCGATGCATGTCACCGGAGATTAAGTTTGTTTCTAACTGGGATTCTCTTGCTCTCATCCAATTACGATTTCCCTGAACCGTATTTATTTCTCCATTATGGGCTACCAATCGGTATGGATGAGCTAAGGGCCAAGATGGAAAAGTGTTTGTTGAGAATCTGGAATGTACTAATGCCAAGGCACTTTCGGTTCGTGGATCTTTTATATCCAAGTAGTACTCAGCGAGTTGTGGGGTTGTAAGCATTCCCTTGTAGACAATTGTTCTAGAGCTAAGAGACGGGAAATAAATTCCTTCATGCGGCTTAGAAGAGGAGGCCATGCTGTTTGCCGAATTCTCATCATTTTGAGACTTTGAAGATATTTCGTGTTCAGCTCTCTTACGTAGCCCGTACAAAAGACGGTCGAGTTCCAGTCCAGATATGTTTGAGTCTCCTGCTTTGGCTATAAAAGCCTGTTTCATTAGTGGTTGAGCAGCTTTAGCTGCGGGGCCAATCATTGAGTCATCAATTGGCACTTCACGCCAACCAAGAATCTTTAGATCCTCTTCCTCGCATAAGGCCGTGAATTGGTCGGTGACTGCTTCAGCTTCTGCAGCGTTATTCGGCAGGAAAGCAATGCCGGTTGCGTAAAGCCCGATAGGAGGAAGATTAAAAGTCACTTCCTCTCGATAAAGACGGTCTGGAACTTGAATCAAGATTCCAGCACCATCTCCTGAACTTGTTTCAGCACCGAGAGCTCCACGATGCTGCATCTGGCAAAGAGCGCCAACCCCAATCTCAACAATGCGGTGGCTTTTGTGTCCCTTTACATTACAAACAAAGTTGACTCCACAGGAATCATGCTCAAACTGTGGATCGTAAAGTCCTTGAGCCTCTGGTGCTGTATTACTCATTGAAGGTCCGCTCACTAGTAACTGGTGTCAGTAGCTTTGGAGCATCTTTGATCCCTAGCAATCACGCTAAAACGTGAGGAACCCCACTTCTTCGTGGCACTGAGTGTAAAACAACAGCAACTTGGTGTCGCAATTCTAAGTTCCACATATCATCATAGAGGAATGATTGTTACAGGAAAACAAAATGCGGAAGAGTTATGTGCTTTCATTGATTCTTCGCCGAGCCCTTTTCATGCTGTAAATACTTCTGCAGAGAAATTATCAAAGGCCGGTTTTACTGAAGTTGAGTCCCCAGCTTTGTTTAATGAGGAAGAATCTGTGTTCTTTCGTCGCGATGGGGCACTTATAGCTATAAGTGGGCCCCTTAAAGGTGAGGAAGCAGTAAGGGTGGTGGGTGCTCACACTGACAGCCCTAATCTTCGCCTTAAGCCAATATTTGATACAAACCGAAATGGGTGGCGTGGTCTGGGTGTAGAGGTCTATGGATCAGCTTTGAACAACAGTTGGTTGGACCGGGACCTTGGATGTTCTGGTCGTCTAGTACTAAAGACAAAAGATGGAATGTTAGAGAAAATATGTCGGTTAGATGAACCTGTTGCTCGGATTCCTCAGTTAGCTATTCACCTCGATCGGCAGGTAAACGAAAAAGGTTTAATTCTCAACCGCCATAAACATCTGCAGCCGTTAGTAGGTATTAAAGAAGGATCCAGCCTTCTTGAAAAGATGGCGCACTCAATAGATCAAGATGTGCAAGATATCTTGTCTTTTGATTTGATGCTCCATGATCTGACACCGTCAACTCTGTCTGGTATTGACCAAGAGTTTGTTAGCGCTCCTCGTATTGACAATCTTTTATCTTGTCATGCCGCTATTTCAGCATTGGCATCTATCGGCTCTCAATCAGGAGCTTTCACGAACGTTGTAGCACTCTATGACCATGAAGAGGTAGGCAGTACTTCATCAACAGGAGCTTTAGGTCCGCTACTAAAGGATGCGTTAATGCGTCGTTGTAGTGACGCTTCACTTTCTTCAGAACAGTCATTGGTTATTTCCTCAGATTGTGCACATGGAACTCATCCAAATTACGTTGACATGCATGATGAGAACCATCAGATATTTTTAAACCAAGGGCCGGTTCTCAAGCACAACGCAAACATGCGCTACGCCACTGATGCTCTAGGAGCGGCATTAGTTAAGACGGCTGCAGAAAAGGCAAATGTTCCTTTGCAGGTTTTTGTAAGTAGATCAGATCTTGCTTGTGGTTCAACAATTGGGCCCTTAGCTGCAGTAAACACGGGGATAAGAACAGTAGATTTAGGGATCGCCCAACTATCTATGCACAGCGCAAGAGAAATGTGTGGAAGTGAAGATCCAGGATATTTGCAGTCTCTTTTGATGGAACTCTTTAAAAACTAATAAACGTGTTTAGTTGCACGCAAACGGTGCTTTACCCCTCTATAAGGAGCAACAACCATAAGTAACATCGGGAATATTTCTAGTCGGCCCACAAGCATTAGAAACGCCAGAACCATGCGAGACGGAGTTGAATAAGCATCAGCAAAAGAAGCTGTTGGGCCTGCATCTCCTAAAGCAGGACCCATATTTCCTAAAGCACTTATTACCCCACTTAAGGCCGTCACAATATCTGTGTCTAAAGCGGTCAAAGTTAATGTTCCGGCTACGACGAGAATGGCATATACGGCGATAAAGCCGGCGATTCTTTGAACAAGAGATTCGTTTATAACTTTTGATCCATGAAAGACTGGGAAGACTCCACGAGGTCTACGGAATTTTCTAATAGATCGAAGTGCATGTGATGCCCCGATTTGTAGTCGAAATATTTTGACTCCGCCAGAAGTTGAACCCGTACAACCACCAAATACAAGAAAAATGAAAAGGAGGATTTGAGGTCCACTCACCCAAGAAGAAAAATCTCCGTTGCTTCCTGCACCTGTAGCGTTGCTAAAACCTGTGCTAGTTCCAAGAGTTACAACGTTGAAAGCGGCAGAACGAAGTGCTTCATTTATCTCAAGTCCATTAGAGGTTAGAATCCATGTAATTGCAAGTGTTGAGGCCGACATTAGGCCGAGGTAAGAACGAAATTCTGGATCTTTTAAGTGGACAATCCGATACTCCTTAGTCATGCGCCAATGTAGGGCAAAACTTGATCCGCCAAGAATCATCCCAAGAATCAGAACCATTTCTATGGTTGGACTATCCCAAAATCCAATAGAAGAATCACGTGTTGAGAAGCCACCCGTTGAAGCTGTAGTCAAAGCATGAGCAACTGCATCGTATACACTCATTCCCGCCGTAAATAAGGCAATACCAATACAGATAGTCAATACGCAATAGATCTTCCAAAACTTCCGCGCTGTATCAACAACTCGTGATGCAAGGCGGTCACTTTCCGGCCCAGGAGCTTCGGCACTTATTAAACCCAGACCGGAAGCTCGAAGAGAAGGTAAGACTGTGACTACTAATACAACTATTCCCATCCCACCTACCCACTGCGTTAACTGCCGGTAAAGCAAGATTCCTGAACCATGGGATTCAATCGGATTATGGCTTCCAAAAACAGTAGAACCAGTGCAGGAATAACCAGAAATTGATTCAAATAGCGAGTCAGCGAACTGAATCAAGAAACTGGAACCTTCATAGCTAAAGGTTCCATCAAAGAGGTAAGGAAGTGCTCCAAACAGTGAAACAAAAAGCCAAGCACCGCCAACAGCTGAAAATATATCTGCTTGCCCGAGACGGCCGGGCTTAGTTATTACCCTAGCGATACCGCCGAATATTAAACAGATAATGGAAGCAAATAAAAGAGGTAAAACTGATCCGGAGAGATCTATGAAGGTTGCGCCATTAGATATTTTTTTACCTTCGCGATCAATGCCTTCAATAATTGCGCAAATGAGCATGGCGGCTGAGACGAAAAGTAATGCGGTTCCGGTGACATGTAGAGTGGTGTTTGAAGATTTAGGAAACTTCTTCAGTTTAAAAGCCATCATTCACTCGCCTTAATCTTCAAGATTTGACGTCTAATGGATTTTTCTTTGCGCTTCAGGAGTGAGACGAACTCACCTGCGGCTATTAATACCGGAAATATAGTTAGCCAACCCAGAAGCATTGCCGGCACTAAGGTCATGCGGATGGGGCGAGACCATAGGGCTGGGTCTAGCAAATCTCCATTTATAGCTCGTATGGGTCCCGCTGTAGCAGCAGAATGAACGGAAGCATTAATTGCTGAAAATAGATCAAGCCCCGCTATTGCACTGGCAATAGAAGTGATTGTTACTACTGAAATAAATAAGAATTGAAGGACGACCGCATGTTCGACAGTTGATTCAGACAAAGGCTTTGCATCAATTTGAATGTGAACAATGGAACGTGGATGCAACTGACGAACTAACTCCCGTATTGAGAGACGGATCAGGATGATGAGGGATCTAATATTGAAACCACCAGAAGCCGACCCTGCCATTCCTCCAATGGCAGTGACTAACAGAACCAAGACAGTGAATGCGGGGAGCCACTCCCCCTGGATCATCCCCGGAAAACCAGTAGTTGAGACTGCGGAGGAAACAACAACAAAAGACGACCGCAAGTTTGTAAAAGAGGACTCCCCAGAAAATATGAAAAGTACTAGACCTAAAGAAATAAGAGTGGAGAAATAAAGTCGTAATTCTAAAGAGTTTCTAAGATCACCTATTTTTTTTGTAGCTAAACGCCACAAAACAACAAAACTTGTCCCAGACATACACATTCCAACGATGGCTATCCATTGGACTGCTGCATTTTCTAAAGGGCTTCCTTGTGGAACGAAGCCACCAGTAGAGACTGTTGAAATGGCAAGAAGCAGACCGTCAAAAATCCCTATCCCAGTTAAAGAGTAAGCAACCCAAAGAGAGAAAGATAGAGGGACGTAAATGCTCAAGATGTTATAAATCGCCGTACGTCTAGTTGCTCCGAGAGATAATGCATCATTTCGTTCAATTTGAGAAGAAGGGTCACTCCTATTGCCTATAACCGGAATGATGGCTGCGCCAAGAATCAGAACAGTTAATCCTCCCACCCATTGAAGGAAGCCTCTAAAAAATTCAATCTCAGGAGTGAGTTGAGCGATATCTAATGTGCTTAGCGCAGTAGTGGTTATAGCTACAGTTGCTTCGTAAAAAGCGGTATCAAATTGGTTTGTAACTCCAGTAATAAAAAAAATAGTTGCTGCGCTTAAACCTACGGAAGTTGCAAAGGAGAAGAATCCAGCGAAAATATCTGCAGCTCTATGTTTTTGAGGCGGACGAATAATCGAAAAAAGATATCCGCCGAAAATACCTAAACAGGTTCCAGAAACTAATAATTTTGGTGTATGTGAGGCTGAATCTATCAAACCCACAAGCCCAGAGATAGTGGAAATGAATCCGACGGTGAGAAGCCCCGCGCTGATCCCAAGAAAAAGTCCAGAAGTCCAGGATGCCCAATCAGGAAGTTTCTTGTAGCCCACAAATGTCAGTAGCCGAAGTCGGGAACGGTAACTGAATTTCACTAGAAAAGTTGACCGATGCTTTCAGCAAACTCAGATTTAGCGATAACAATCACATGATCTCTATCGCGAAATACAGTGCTGCCTCGTGCTATTTGTGGTTTCCCATCACGCAAAATCGCGCCAACTAAAGCTTCTTTTGGAAACCCTGCATCAGCAATCCGCTTGCCTTCGCAAGCGCTACTATCATCCACAGCAAACTCAAGAATTTCAGCGTCTCCGTGTAAATAAGTTGCGATTTGAGCAGCATCACCACTGCGGACAAAGCGTAAAACACTGTTGGCGGTAGCAGTTCTTGGGCTAAGTGTTGCTCCCACATCATGTGTGTCAAGTAAACCAAGTAGCTTTAGGCGATGGACTACAGCAATCGTTTTAGGTGTAGAGGAATTGTATAAATCTCCCATCAAACGGGCACCAGCAGATTTGGCATACAAACAAGCAAGAACATTTGCGTCGTCTTCTCCAGTTAAAGCGACAACGATGTCTTGGCGGCCAACATCAGCTTCTTCGAGCATGTCTACATCAGTGATGTCTCCATTGAAGACTAAAGCATGTTTTAGAGAGGCACTTAATTCATTTGCACGTTTAAGGTCTTTTTCGATAATGGCAACATCAACAGCTTTCTGAACTAAAGACTCAGCTAGTAACTGGGCTGTCCGTCCTCCTCCAAGAAGCAATGCTCGAGCTGGCATATCGCGTTCGATGCCCAGTCTTCGGATCACATCCCGGAGAGCACGTCGTTTACAGATAACGCGAAGAAGGTCGCCTTCTTGGAGAGATTCATTTTTACGAGGAATCAGCGTCTCTTCAAGGTCGTCGTTGACCTGACGTGTGATTGAGGCGATCATGAAATCCCAATCAGGTTCAAGATCTTTGCCTAACTGTTCCAGCGAGACGCCAACAAATGGAGCATCAGGAGGTAACTTTGCTCCAATAACTACTACTTCCCCACCACCCATGTGGACCATATCTAGGGCACCTGGATACTCCATCAACCGAAGAACATCTTGCGCTACTTCTTCGTCTGGATCAATCATCAAATGAGTATCAGGGGAGCCCAGAAGTTGGCCTACTTCCTTGCTTCTTAATCCGCGAGATTCCACCCGGACGATTGTTCGCTTCACGCCAGATTGTTTAGCTAAGAGTGCAGCTAACAGATTTGCATCGTCATTCTTGGTTACTGCCACTAAAAGATCTGCTTCTTCGACACCTGCTCGTTTAAGCGCATCTGGGTCAGTTCCGCTTCCTAATATTGTAAGAACATCTAAAGTATTGTCTCTTTCAATTTGATTGAAACGTTCAGGGTTTTTCTCCATTAAAGAAACGTCATGTTGACGATTTAGACGGTCAGCTACATAAGTTCCAACCTCTCCAGCTCCTACAACTATTACTTTCACCTGCTAATCCTCCCCCATAGAGGGTGGCAGGTGGTTCATACCCACCTGATAAATCTTTTTTTCTGTTACAAGAATGTCCAGTGGGATATCCCACGGATTGGGGTCAATAGATTGAACTATTTGAAATTCATGCGCCAAACCGACCAGTTGCGGCTTTTTTCTTTGCTTTCGAAAAAAAAACGTCTTGTCATAGAATCCGGCACCGTGACCAATTCGATTACCTGATAGGTCTGTTGCCACTAAGGGCACAAGGACTAAATCTAACTCTTCAGGGTTAACTTCAAGGCCAGAACTCGGTTCAGGTATTCCGAACGGGCCAATTTGAAAAGAGTCTTCAGGAATTAAATAAGAAAGTTTGCCATCAGTTTTGATAACTGGGAAAGCGTGCTTAGGTCCAGGAGTATCAGCAAGTGGCGATGGATCTATTTCACCTTGAACACCAAAATAGGAACCAACTACCTGAGAATTTCTATACACAGAAAGCGACAAAACTTTTTCCCGGGCACGATTCGACGAATCTGTTACTAAGTCCTCAGGTAACGAGGACCGTTTATCTAGTAGGTCTGCTCTTATGTGAGAAGCAGTCATACATCTATCGTTACCTAGATTTTTCAGAGTTGCCAGTGATACCTGTGGTCAGATGTCACGTTTTCCTTTTCCGTTAATGTTTGAACAGAGCCTCTATCTTTACTAGCGTTTCTTCAGCCGCAAAAATTATGCAGTAAAAATATGCATTTAAACCAAAAATGCGCGTTCAGAAACTAATAGATCAGGAGAGAGTTCCTTGGAATCCATCCCTTATATAGCCGCCGTGTCAGCGCTTGCTGGCCTCATACTTGCAGGATATTTCTTTCAAGACGTGAAGAAAGCCGACCCAGGAAATGCACGGATGGTTCATTTGATGACAGAAATCCAAAAAGGTGCAAAAGCATTCTTGAATCAAGAATATAAATGGGTTTCTGTCTTTGTTCTCGCAATGGCAGTCTTGATTGCAATACTTATCGCTCCATTAGCTGCAGTGACTTATGTTGTAGGTGCTGTCCTTTCAGCAACAGCTGGTTATGTTGGAATGACAGTAGCGACAATGGCGAATGCTCGAACAACACAAGCAGCTAAAGAAGGGCCAGGAAAAGCTCTTCCAATAGCTTTCCGAGGCGGAGCCGTTATGGGATTCTCTGTAGCTGGGTTAGCTCTTTTGGGACTAATGGTTGTTTACATCATTTTTGTTCTTGTCTTAGAGGTTGATCAAGCTTTCGAGGTCGTGACTGCTTATGGCTTAGGGGCAAGTTCTATAGCCCTCTTCAGTCGTGTTGGTGGCGGTATTTACACTAAAGCTGCTGACGTTGGTGCCGATCTCGTCGGGAAAGTAGAGGCAGGCATTCCAGAAGATGATCCCAGGAATCCTGCAACAATTGCGGACAATGTTGGTGACAATGTTGGTGATGTCGCAGGAATGGGTGCAGACCTTTTTGAAAGCTATGCAGGATCTATTCTTGCACCTATATCACTGGTGGCTTTTGCCGGCGGCTTAGCCGCAGAGCAAGCCACGGATGCACAACAAATCTCACTTCTCGTATTTCCTATGGCGATAGCTTTTGCCGGCATGATTGCTTCAATCATTGGTTCTTTCTTCGTAAAGGGTGGCAAGTCCACCGATTCGAAAGCTCTTTCTCATGCTTTACATATGGGTACAAACATAGCTATGGGATTAACGGTGATCGCCACAGTAGTGCTTTCATGGTGGCTTTTCGGGAAGGATGCAGAATTTGACAGTGCGTTCGGACTAGCAATATCAGTCATTGGAGGATTGATTGTTGGTTGGGCTCTCGGTAAAACTGCAGAATTTTACACCTCTGACCACTACGGACCTGTAAAGAAAATCGCTGATCAAACTAAAACTGGACCCGCTACAACCATCCTTGGAGGAATATCTGCAGGAATGGTCTCGGTGGCAGCATCTGTAGGACTTTTAGCCATCGGCGTTCTTATTGCGTACTGGGGTGGAGAAATGGCCTTCGATTCCATCGGCAGCCTCGACGGTGGTATTTACGGAATCGCAGTAGCAGCAATTGGTATGTTAGCCACAACAGGCGTGGTGGTTTCAGTTGACGCTTATGGTCCAATAGCAGATAATGCTGGCGGTATCGCAGAAATGGCAGAATTAGACCCAAGCGTACGTGAAGTAACCGACGCACTGGACTCATTAGGGAATACCACAGCAGCAATAGCGAAAGGGTTTGCTGTCGGTTCAGCGGCCCTGACCGCACTGGCTCTCTTCAAGAGTTTTGAATTCGCAGTCGAAATGGCAGGCGGAAATCTTTCGCTAAATATTGGTGAAGTAAGTGTCTTCATTGGACTGTTTGTAGGAGCGATGCTGCCCTTCCTTTTCGCAGCCTTGACGATTGATGCGGTAGGAAGAGCGGCACAAGAAATGATAGAAGAGGTTAGACGACAGTTCCGTGAGATCCCGGGGTTACGAGAGGGTGCAGAAGGAGTTGTTCCAGACTCTGCACGCTGCGTCGCTATCTCAACGAAGGCCTCGTTAAAAGAAATGGTCATTCCTGGTGCTCTTGCGATCATTGTTCCTCTCGTCATTGGCTTCATTAGCGTAAATGCTCTGGGCGGCTTCTTGGCTGGCGCCTTAGTTACTGGCTTCTGTCTCGCGATTTTTATGGCTAACGCAGGTGGAGCGTGGGATAACGCTAAGAAATACATAGAGACAGGAGCCCTCGGAGGTAAAGGCTCAGAAAGTCACAAGGCAGCAGTCGTAGGAGACACAGTTGGCGATCCATTCAAAGATACCTCCGGACCTGCAATGAATATTCTCATTAAGGTAATGACTATTGTGTCACTAGTATTCGCGTCCGCATTTGTGGGCTAGTCAAACACTAAAGCATCTGAAACAGTGACAGAACTCCGTTTAACTACCTCAGCGTTATACCCGGAAGCAGTTGCTTGTTTAACTGCGTCCTTTCAGGAAGACCCGGTTCTCTCCTATCTGTTTGAAGATGAGGAGCAGAGGCCACTAATGCTTGCTGCCTTTTTCGCAAATCGTCTTGCAAGTCGAAATGAGACTGACCGACTATTAGTTCCATCTGGTTTGGATGCACGGAATGCAGCGGCACTTTGGGAAGCGCCAGAAAAAGATTCTGAAAACGACTCATCTTTTAACGCTGTCGTTGCGGCAGGAGTTTCACTCTTGGGTCAAGGCTGGATAAGTGATCGCCTTGTAAATTTGCGAGTTTTAGGCGAAGCGAAACCTAAGGACCGACATTGGTATCTGTCCTTTGTTGGGACACGACCAGAATCTCGCGGAAAAGGACTTGCTTCAACGCTTATAAAATCAGTTACGGATATCTGTGATCAAGAAGGAATTCCTGCTTATCTTGAATCAAGCAATCCTGACAATGTGTCATTGTATGAAAGCCACGGTTTTCAAGTAACAGGTGAAGCAGTTATAAAAGATGGACCAACAGTCCCTCTGATGTGGAGAGATCCTTTATTTAAGTAAAGAAAGAACTTGGTGACGAATTTTTTACAGGAAGAACAGTGAAACTCATATCTCAATTGACTAAAAATTTGATTACAAAGCTAGAAGAGAACTCCGAGTTACTTGATACTCCACTCGGTCTAATTCAAGTCGCTAGAGAAGGCACAGGCCCTAAGGTACTTGTCATCCACGGATCACCTGGAGGGTTTGATCAAGGATTAGCATGGGCTCAGCATCTCCAAGATGGCGGCTGTGAGTTGATCGCTCCCTCACGTCCGGGGTACCTCCGAACACCTCTTGAGTCTGGAAAAACTCCTGCGCAGCAGGCTGATTTGTATGCCGCAATGCTTGATGTTCTTGAGATTGACAAAGTAACAGTTTTAGGTATCTCTTCAGGAGGCCCATCAGCAGTTGAGTTTGCTGCCCGACATCCGAACAAAACCAAAGCATTGCTTCTAGATGCAGCAGTACTTCAACCAATCAGTCCGGCGGGCAATTGGTTTGATCGCGTTATATCTGAGTCCACAATTGGGACATGGCTTTCCTGCCTGATCGCGGAAAAATGGCCAAAACTATCCGCAGCTTTAGTAGTGGATATTCTCTCGAGTGGACTTAGTAAGGATGAGAAACGTCAAGCAACGAACTGGATCACAAGTGATCCTGATCGACTCACCAGTGTTGCAGGACTTCCCTGTTCTCTTGCTCCAAGAAAATTTCGGAAGATCGGCCACAGAAATGATGAAGCAAATGAAATAGGCCTCGACCCGCTTCCTTTTGTTGAGATAACTGCACCAACACTTATAACCCAAGGCACCAACGATGCTTTTCCTCTTATGGAACACGCTCATGAAGCGGTTGAAAAGATTTCCAATGCTGAACTACTGCTAGTTAATGAAGGGCACCATGGGTTGCCTTGGTGCGAAAATTTTAACAAAGTTAGTGAACGTCAACTGAATCTTGTACACACTGATCCTAACTAAGAGGTGCTCTCCTAAATTTCTAAGGAAGAAAGATAACAGGATCGTGAGGTTCGCTACCCACGCGTGTTTCAAAGTGTAAATGAGGTCCTGTTGACCAGCCGGTACTTCCGCATTTTCCGATTAACTCGCCCGTGTTGACAGAGTGCCCATTGGAGACCAGAGTTTGATTCAAGTGAGCATAAACAGTGACGATCCCACCGTCATGTTCGATCATGACCACGTTCCCGTAACCGTTCCTCCAACCTGAAGATATCACTTCTCCGTATTTTGCCGCCCAGACTGGTTGGTCAGTTACACAACCAATGTCAACACCGTTATGCATTCGTTCCGTGCCAAAGATTGGATGCACATGCACGCCAAAGCCCCGTGATCCGATAGAACCTTCAATCGGCATTATGAAGCCTTGTGCAGATTCTTCAGTGAGTTGAGGGGCGGAATTTCGTAATTCTTCTGCTATCAGATTGTCTATCAGGATTGCTAATAGGTATTGTTCTCGCTCAAACTCTCGGATTTCTTCTTCATGAACGCCAATACGTTCTTGCAGTTCATCTTGTAGAGCTTCTTTTGCAACAATTCTTTGGTCGAGAATTACCAAAGAGATTTCTAGCTCTCTTTGTTGGCGCTCAGCATCAATAATGGCGTCTTCAGCAGAACGGGCTATTTCTTCTCGATCTGCCTCGAGTGCTGTGAAGTGACTGACTAAGTCTCCGCGATCTCCTGTTACGGCATCAAGTATTGCAGCTTTTCTAGCCCCCGCCGTTAAATCTTCTGCTTCTAAAAGAGTTCCAGGTCGAATACTTTGTACGTATGCGTCCACAGCAAGTTTTTGTAATTGATCTCGGAGAGCAACTATTTCTTTATCTACAGCGGCTGCTTCAATCCAACGAAGAGTTGTTTCAGCTTCCGCAGCTTCAATTGCTTGACGAGCGGTTGCAATTTTGGCTTCCTGTAAATCTATATAGTCATCAAGTGCAGTTAAAGCATCTGCTACCTCGCCGTGTTCGGCTTCAATAAGATCTAAAGCTTCAGCTGCAGCTGCTCCTGCATTAGCGGCGGCTTCGCGCTCATCTCGGGCATCACGTATGTCGTCGTTGTCGGCAAAAGCTACCGAGGGAACTACCAGTACAAGCAAAGTTAAGCCGGCTAAAAGAAACTTTCTGTAACGTTTGAAACGGTTTTGAGTTTTCACTCGAGGAACGTTTAAATTGGGCATCTCCGCAATGCTATCTGTTTATGTGAATGAGTTCAGTGCACTATTGGGTTTACTGATAGAGGCAGTGGAAAAAAATCACGCCTATGCTTAAGTGTGAGTAAAAATACCGTTTCTGAAATATTTGATCCCGCTCTTTGGGAAGAAGTCGAAGAATTTGACTTTCACGACATTACATACCATCGTTCTAAGTCTCAAAAGACTGTTCGTGTTGCTTTCAATCGCCCGGAAGTTCGAAATGCATTTCGACCTAAAACAGTTGACGAGCTTCATAAGGCTTTAGATCATGCTCGAATGTCTCCTAATATCGGAACAATTCTTTTAACTGGTAATGGGCCATCTCCAAAAGACGGCGGATGGGCTTTCTGCTCTGGAGGGGATCAACGTATTCGCGGAAAAGATGGCTATCGGTATGCTGACGGTGAAACATCAGACACCATTGAAGAATCTCGGACTGGTCGCCTCCATATTCTTGAAGTTCAGCGATTAATTCGTTTTATGCCGAAAGTCGTCATTGCTGTAGTGCCTGGTTGGGCAGTGGGTGGAGGACATAGCCTTCACGTTGTTTGTGATCTGACATTAGCAAGTAAAGAGCATGCAATTTTCAAACAAACTGACGCTGATGTGGCTAGTTTCGATGGAGGATTTGGTTCGGCTTACCTCGCTCGACAAGTTGGGCAAAAAAGGGCAAGAGAAATTTTCTTTCTTGGAAGTAATTATTCTGCAGAAGAAGCATTTGAAATGGGAATGGTTAATGCTGCTGTCCCCCACGATGAGTTGGAAGCGACAGCTCTGAAGTGGGCAGAAAAAATTAACAAAAAAAGTCCTACCGCTCAGAGGATGCTCAAATTTGCTTTCAATCTAATCGACGATGGTCTTGTCGGGCAGCAACTTTTTGCAGGCGAGGCAACGCGGCTTGCTTATGGAACTGACGAAGCATCTGAGGGTAGAGACGCATTTCTTGAAAAAAGAGACCAAAATTATTCAGAGTTTCCTTACCATTTCTAGTTCTTGGTGGTGTGGCGTTCAGAATCGGCTTTTTCTACCATTTCTTGAACTCCAGACCAAATTTGATTCAAAGCAACTTCTGGGTCGCTCTCTTCTACGGTTCCAAGAGATTTCAATCGAACAACAAGTTTAGTGCGTTTCCACGGAGTGAATTTTGGAAGAAGTTGACCTCTTGGCCAAAGTTCCTCAGTTCCGGCAACACCAATTAACAACACGGGGCATCTTGTCTCAATAGCAAGTTTTGCTACCCCTATTCTTGGAGTACCGACTCCAGTTGGTTTCCATTCTTCGGGTCGAACTACTCGGCCTTCAGGCATAACAGCAACCGACACTCCAGAAGCGAGCACCTCTGATGCCTTTTCAATAGCGTCGCTTCCAGTTACCGGAATAGCGCCTAGTCGCCTTAGAAGAGTTCCTATGAGAGGTTTTTCAAAGTAAGACCCTGCAACTAAAGGACGAACAGGCCATTTCCATACGTGTAACAGGCTGGCTGCTAAAAATAAGTCAGCAAGGCTTCGATGGTTTGCTGCAAGGATAGTTGGTTGCGTATTTGAGCCTGGTGGCATGTCTGTATCGCAAGTAGCGAATAGTCGAAACCCTTTGAATACTCGTCTTTGCGTGCGTAGCAGATCTGTTGCAGAAGGAACGTTCACTTGGTTGACCTTACTATTTTTCTTGGGACCAAAGAAGTGGGTTCATGGGTGACATGGCTACATCACCTTCTTTTACTCCCGGTAAATACATAAGAAGATCTAAGCGTTGCTCATCTCGCTCGATCTGAGTTACTTGACACTGATCAACAATATAGATGATGGTCATAGCGGGTCGATCTACCTCTGTGGTGTTGCTTCCGGCACGATGCAAAGTCCATCCGGCATGGAAAGTCGCATCACCTGCAGTTAAGGAATCGTGAGATGAAAGAAGATATTCTTCTTTCTCGACAAGTTCACTAAATAACTGATCGGAAGCTCCAGAAATAGCTCCTCCTTTAAGATCACCCTTTTGGTGGCTTTTGTTAGCAAATTCGACAAGTCCCATCGCTGCGGAAACATTTACCAACGGCATCCACATCGTAATCGCCTGGCAACCATCGATAGGCCAGTAGTAGGCATCTTGATGCCAGGGGGTATGCCCTCCGTTAGCTTTCTTGTTTAATAATTGATCGTGGTAAAGCCGGACTCCTTGAGCGTTGAGTAATTGTGCTGCGACGTGTGCGAAACGTTTTGCCGTAACAAAAGTCTGAACAATCGGGTCTACACGCCATAAATTTATTGCTTGATGAAAGGCACGGTCGTAAGTTCTTTGATCTTCTATAGGAACATTTTTATTCCAAGCAATTTCGTTTCCAATGTTTAGTAACGGATCAACAAATGGGGCTAACTCTTCGCTTGAACATAAACCCTCAACTAGTAGATGGCCATTTATGTTGAAAGAGTCTTTGGCATCTTCTGAGATGGTCCGTGGATGATCAAAAGAAGGCAAATTAGTCATGTGGTGCCAAAGATACGATCGCCAGCATCTCCTAAACCAGGAACGATGTAACCTACTTCATTGAGGCGTTCATCAATTGAAGCAGTCCAAATGGCTACATCAGGATGCGCTGATTGAAGGCTTTCTATGCCCTCTGGCGCTGCCAACAGACACAGGAATCGAATTTCTCCTGGGTTTTCAGCCTTAACTCTGCTCAGAGCAGCGGCGGCAGAATTACCAGTAGCAAGCATCGGATCAACCACAATAACCGTTTGGTTCTCTAGCGGCGGGAATTTGCAGTAATACTCAACAGCTTCAAGCGTGTCATGATCCCGGTAGAGGCCAACATGTCCAACTCGAGCTCCAGGAACTACTTGAAGTACGCCGTCTAATAATCCGTTTCCTGCACGGAGAATAGAAATCACTACTGGATGGCTGACCAGCTCTGGCGCCTCCATATCGGTAAGTGGCGTTGTGATCTTAGAAGTAACTAAAGGGAGATCTCGAGTGACTTCATAGGTGAGAAGCAAACTAGTTTCAGTAAGCAATTGACGAAAACGTTCACTGGGAGTATCTACTCTCCGCATCTGAGTTAACTTGTGTTGCACAAGCGGATGACTAATTACATGTATTCCCGACATTCTTGCACTTTACCCTTTAAGATTCTCGGAATGAAAGTAGAGCGACCATTAGTTTCTAATAAATACTCTATTAATTCTTACAAAAGAAGACTGGTGCCAAGTTTTTCTTCCGGTGGGCCTAGATGAAAAAATCTCAATACAAATATTCAGCTCTGAAATTATTAAAACATGGATTATCTCATGGTGACTGGCCACGGATGTGGAATAGTCAACCCCTAAATTCTTCTTATGACGTAATCATCGTTGGTGGAGGAATACATGGGCTTGCTACTGCCTATTATCTTGCTCAAAATTACGGGATCACAAACGTCGCAGTGCTCGACAAAGGTTATCTAGGTGGGGGCGGTTCTGGACGCAACACCGCCATTGTTCGATCAAACTATCTAACACCAGAAGGAGTAGCTTTCTACGATCGCTCTCTAACTCTTTACAACGAGATGACTCGCGACCTGAATTTGAATGTGATGTTTTCACGACGCGGTCACCTAACCCTTGCGCATACTGATTCAGCGCTGCGCACAATGCATTGGCGAGCTGAAGTCAACAAACTTCAAGGCATTGATTCAAGTGTTATAGACCCAAGCGAAGTTAAAAAGGAAGCCCCAAGTTTAGATATTTCCTCGAATACGCGATATCCGATACTTGGAGCTCTTTTTCATCCACCGGGCGGGATTATCAGGCATGATGCAGTTGTTTGGGGTTACGCAAGAGCAGCAGATCACTTGGGGGTTCATCTTCATCAACAAACTGAAGTTCTAGACATACTCTGTGAGGGAGGAGAACACTCAAACGGGAAGGGACCTGGCGGCAAAGTAACGGGTGTACGGACAAATAAGGGCGACATAAGCGCACCGGTTGTTGTGAACTGTACCGCTGGATGGTCTTCACTTATTTCCAATATGGTTGGAGTGAAATTACCTATCACCACTCATCCCCTCCAAGCTGCGGTTACGGAGCCTTGTAAAACATTCTTGCCGACTGTGGTTGTGTCCGGTTCACTCCACGTTTATGTAAGTCAAACCGATAGAGGGGAGCTTGTATTTGGTGCCTCTGTAGACCCAGTCGGAACGTATCGCATAAATGGAACACTGGAATTCACCGAAGAACTAGCAGGCCATGTCTTAGAACTAATGCCCGGTATTGCAGAAATGAGACTGCTGCGACAATGGGCAGGACTATGCGACATGACACCTGATTACTCACCAGTCATGGGGTTTACTCCTGTTGAAGGGTTTCTTGTCGATGTTGGATGGGGAACTTATGGCTTTAAAGCCGGCCCGGTTTCCGGAGAAACGATGGCCGAAACAATCGCCACTGGAAAAACAGCAGAACTTATTCAATCTTTTAATATTGAACGCTTCACCACAGGAGACCTTGTTGGAGAAAAAGGTGCAGCGGCGGTGGGTCACTAATGATTGTCGTCCCATGTCCGAACTGCGGCCCAAGAAATTCAAGTGATTTAAGGAACTGTGGCGAAGTAGTTGACCGGCCAAACCCTAAAAACACGAGTATTGAAGAATGGCGCTCTTACTTATATTTAAGAGAAAATGCAGCAAGCTGGGTAAAAGAAACTTGGTATTGCAGAAGTGGATGCAGAAAATATTTCACAATTGAACGCAATACCGTAACCAATGAGATACGGGAGTGACAATGATGACACGACTCCCTAAGCAAACCAATGAAATGATTGATCGTTCAATCGAACTTGAATTTACATGGAATGGAAAGCCTTATACCGGGTATGAAGGCGACACTATTGCTTCCGCACTCGCAGCTTCTGGTGTAGATATTTTCTCGCGTTCAATGAAATACCATCGTCCACGGGGAATAATGACTGCAAATCATTGGGATCCCGGACTAGCGGTACAAGTAGATGATGAACCAAACGTTCGTTCCGGAAGTAGACGACTTGAAGCGAATACTACTGTCAGTGCTCAAAATGTTTGGCCCAGTCTTGAACATGATTTAGGGACTCTAAATCAGATCGTAGGACGTTTTCTTTCTTCGGGTTTTTACTACAAAACCTTTATGAAACCTAGATTTCTTTGGAACCACATGTATCAAAGAATCTTAAGAAAATACGCTCCAGGTGGAAACATTCACTGGCAAGAACCATCTTCTTCTCTATATGACAAACGCTATGTTCATCCAGATGTTCTCATAGCAGGTGGCGGTCCAGCGGGAATATCTGCCGCTATTGCTGCAGCCGACCAAGGTGCATCTGTGTTACTTGTTGAGATGGAGCCTGAATTAGGAGGGCATTTGCGCTGGGGAAACACCTCAGATGTTTCACATTTGAAGTCTTTACTCAAAGAGGTAGAAAATCGCGACAACATTGAAGTGCTCGTTGATTCGACAGTGACAGGACGATATGACCATAACTGGGTTTCTGTAATGCAAAGAAGTCATCCAATTGCTAGAGAACGTCTTGTCAAAGCACGAGCAGGAGCTTTAGTCGTAGCCCCCGGGCTCATCGAACGACCTTATATTTTTAAAGGAAACGATATTCCTGGAGTGATTCTCTCTGGAGCGGCTCGAAGATTGATTAATTTGTGGGCAGTGAAACCTGGACAACAAGCTGTTGTGTTTACTGCCAATCCTGAAGGAGACTCCGCTATTGAAGATCTTCAAAAAGCGGGAGTTGAAATAGTAGAAGTAGTGGACGCCAGAAAAGGAGAACGAATTGTTTCAGCATCCGGTAAGAAACGCCTCAAGTCTGTTGAACTCTCAGACGGCAGATTAATAGACGCCGATCTTTTAGTAATTGCTGCTGGCTGGACTGCACCTACATCGCTACTGAATATGGCGGGAAACAAACCGACGTACGATGAAAAAGCAGCCAGGTACTTCCCAACCGAACTTCCTGACGATGTTCTCGCCACTGGTGGGATCGTCGGTAATGGAAATTTTGACTCTATTTACCGACACGGATATGAAACTGGAAAGATAGCAGCAAGCAGGGCTTTGAAATCACGGCATCTGCGGCAAACTTCCACAGCGTGGGCTAGAAACCCAAGCAGTCCACCGCCCGAAAGAGTTGAAGATCACCGCGACTCACTCGTACGTGAAGAGCATCCAGAATGCTATTACTCAACGAATCAAGGTTTTGTAGATTTTTCAGAAGACGTTAAGTACAGCGACCTTGTTCAAGCCGCACAAGAAGGTTTTGACTCAATAGAACTTATGAAGCGCTACACCACAGCAACTATGGGTCCGGCGCAAGGAAAACTTGAAACGGTCAACGCCGCTGCCGTCCTCGCTAACTCTGTCAACACGCCTCTCGCAGAGATTGGAACAACAATCTGGAGACCTCCATTTTCTCCTATAACTCTCGGTGCACTTGCTGGACGTATCTTCGAACCAACCAGACGTTCAGCTTTACAGAACTGGCACGAAGAAAATGGCGCTACTCCATTATTAGCGGGGCAATGGGTACGACCAAATCATTATGGAAATGCAGTAGCAGAAGCCCTAAACGTTAGAAACAACGTTGGGATCATTGACGTTACACCACTTGGAAAAATTGAATTGCAAGGAAGAGACGTAAGTAAGTTATTAGATCAGGTGTATATAAACCGGTGGGCTTCTTTGTCAGTTGGAAAAGTGCGTTACGGCGTGATGGTTGAAGAAGATGGAGTAATTAGTGACGATGGGGTCACTGGACGACTTGAAGAAGATCGGTGGTTGATGACTACAACATCTTCTGGAGCGGGAGCTGTTTGGGAGAAGCTGGAGGATTGGCTTCAAGACTCTCGAAACGATTGGGATGTCTGCATAACTCCAGTAACTGGCGGCCTAACAAGTATTAATGTCGCTGGACCAAATTCTCGTACGCTTCTTGAGAAACTTGTCGCTGATGTGGATTTATCTTCAGAAAGTTTTCCGTACTTCAGTGTCAGAGAAGGAACGGTAGCTGAAGTTGAAAATTGTATTATCTGGCGAATCGGGTTCACCGGCGAATTGTCGTATGAAGTTCATGTGCCCTCTGGATATGCGTTGCATGTCTGGGAGTCTTTGTTACTTGCAGGCAAAGACTTAGGTTGTGCTCCTTTTGGGGTTGAAGCTCAAAGAATTCTCCGCCTTGAAAAAGGCCACTTTATTGTCGGACAAGACACCGACGGGTTGACTAAAGCGCCAACTGCAGGGCTACAGAATTTGGTCAAGTTAGACAAGGAAGATATGGTCGGATTACCGGAACTTGCCGATTCGTTCACAAATGATCAGTTACCTGTTCTTGTGGCGATTCAAACAGATGATCCACAGGTAGTTCCTGAAGAAGCCGCACAAATCGTAAAAGAAGAAAGCAACCAGATACTTGGGCGAGTTACTTCTAGCCGTATGTCCCCTACTCTTCAACGCTCAATTTGTTTAGCACAAGTAACACCAGAGGTATCCCAGCCTGAATCTAAAATAACTATTTTATTAGCCAGCGGAAGAAGGGTTCCCGCCACTGTTCTCAGCGGACATGCCCATTTTGATCCAAGTGGAAGTAGGCAAAATGTCTAGTATCCCTTTCCGGACTCCCATCCCGGTTGAAGTTCTTCAATCAGATGATCAAATGCTTCAAATCCGAGATCGCTCTGTTTATTCCAAGATACTTTTACGAGAAAGAAGAGGTGGACGAATAAGCGAAGAAATTGGGGTTGAATATGGAGGAAGTCGACTTCGAACAGACGGAACTCTAATTTGTGGCAGCCGCCCAGGTGAATGGACTTTATACAACGCCTCGCCAGATGTTGGCCGAATACTCGAAACCGTGAAGACCTACAGTGAGAGGGCAGTAATAGTTGATCTAACACATGGAAGGGCTCTAATTAGCCTAGAAGGCAGTTGTGTTCGAAATCTTCTAGAAAAAATATGCAATATTGATTTCTCAGATGAAATGGTTCCAGATGGTGCCTCTTTTTCTGCTTCGGTTGGAACAATATCTTGCGACTTGATTCGGTCTGATTCTGACACAACTATGTTTCTTCTTGCATGTGAAAGGTCATCTGGCGAGTACCTTTTCAGAGTTTTAGCTGACGCAGGTAAAGAGTTCGGACTCAATGTTCCGTCTCAACTTGACTTACATTAAACAATCCCCACTCAACGGTTGTGGTCCGCATAAAGTTGCTTTAGATTACGCAAGCCACATTATTTAAAGCGTGATGAACAGAATTGAAAGATCTACCGATGGAAGAAAAACCAGAACCAATTCGCTGCTGGAACTCGAAAGTTCCACATGAATGGATTGATTACAATAACCATTTAACCGAAGGATATTACGGAGTGGTTTTCGGTTATGCAGGTGACAAATTATTAGAAGAACTCGGATTTGGCACTGCCTACCTGAACGAACAGGGAACCTTTTATACAGTAGAAAGTCGGATCCGTTTCTTAAGAGAGATCCATGTTGGAGCTGAAATTTATACTCACGGCTGGGTTTTAGGCTGTGACGAGAAAAGGCTTCATTGGCTACAAGAATTGTATGTTGAAGGGAATTCGGAACCGGCTGCTACGCAAGAAGCATTACTTTTACATGTGATACAGGGACAAGAAGGTGAAAGTCCAAAGGTTGGCCCAATGAAAGACCCTATTCTTAGCATTGCTCAAGAATTTATGGATAAACATTTGGCTTTTTCTTTTCCCTCTTTTGTGGGTCAAAGCATCAGGTCTTTACGGTGACTCAGAAGATAGAAACAAGACAATCAAGTTCTCCTATTTCCGGAGTAGGGGCTTTATTCTTCGCATTTTTCTTACTTCAAGTAGGTAACGGTCTTCAACGAATTTTATTGCCTATTAGGGCAGGATCTGAAGGGTTTACCGCTGGAGACATGGGGCTTGTTATGGCCTTCCATTTTGCTGGTTACTTAGTAGGAGCGCGCGTCATCACAACAGCAATTAATGCTGTGGGTCACGTTCGTGTCTTTACCGCGCTTGCATCAACGGCTTCGGCGGCCGTTCTCATTAATGCCGTGTTTGTTCTCCCAGGAAGTTGGATGGCTGTCTATTTTGTTAGCGGCATCTGCAATGCTGGCATCTTTGTCGTTATTGAGAGTTGGTTGAATGCAAGAGCCACTAATGAGGTACGAGGAAAGCTCCTTGGAACCTACATGACGCTTGGCCTGGCTGGAACCACAACAGGGTTCCTCTTAATCAACTTAGGTGGAGCTGATGGTTTTAAGTTATTTATTTTCTCTTCAGTTTTGATCTCTGTAGCAGTAATTCCGATAGCACTAACCACTACCGCTACTCCCCCTTTAAAGCAGCAAGAAAAAATGAGTATTAGTGAACTTTTCAAAATTATCCCATCGGCGGTAGTCGGCCTTTTTCTGGCTTCTTTTGTTCAAGCAGCGGCAAGTTCAATGAGCACAGTATTTGGAACAGAAGCAGGCATGAGCACAGGAAAAGTAGCTCTTTTCACGGCAGCTGGATTTGTAGGAGCGGTTCTTCTTCAATATCCGCTTGGCTCTCTCTCTGATCGGCTTCCCAGACGAAGTGTGATCCTTGTTGTAACAGTTGCCGCAGGTTCCGTAGCGTTTCTTGGTGCTTTGGTTCCTACAACAGGGTTTTGGATAGTGGTTCTCCACTTAAGTTTCGGTGCGTTTGTATTTCCGTTATACGGATTATTTTTAGCTTTAGCAAACGATTGGGTTCCGGATGATAGAAAAACGGCAGCTGCTTCCACTCTCGTTTTAGTTAGCAGTCTCGGTGCCGTTGTATCACCGCTCATCACGGCAAAAGCCATGGAAATTTTCGGTCCAAGTGGTTTTTATTGGACATTCGTAGGAGTTTTCGCTCTTCTCTTCGTTTATCTGACTTACAGAGTCAAAGTACGTGAAGCTATACCTGTAGAAAAGCAGTCCTCATTTCGTCCAATCGTTGCACGATCTGGAGAAATTATTCACACGGTTACTCGACGCTTGCGTAAATCAGAATAAAACTAATAGTGTGTTTTCAATCTGTGTTGCATCCTTTGATGTTGAGACCTAGGAGATATTTATGGCGTTCATGAACGTAAATGGGCAAACAATTCATTATGTGGATCATGGTGGCTCTGGGCCAGCCATAATTCTTTCTCACGGATTCTCCATGGACCATGAAATGTGGGTAGGTCAAATAGGCCCACTTGTTTCAGCAGGATGGCGTGTGGTCACGTACGATGAACGCGGATGGGGCCAAACTTCTAGCTTTGGCGAATTTACTTACTGGGATTTAGCCGAGGATTTGCTATCGCTCATGGACTTTCTCGATATCAGAGAAGCAGTCTTGGGTGGAATGTCACAGGGTGGGTTTCTCTCGATGAGACTTGCGCTTTTGAACCCCGAACGGGTTAGAGCTCTTGTATTGATCGACACAGAAGGCTCTGCTCTTGATATAGAGGAGAAAACGTTATTCAGAGGGCTTTATGAGTCCGCCCGTGAAAATGGAGTAGCAGGACCAGTTGGGGAAACACTTGCCGCTATTTTGTTTGCACCCGAATTCCATGGAATAAATTTTTGGCGGGGAAAATGGAATGCAAAGAACCCTGAAGAATGGAATGACGCCGCTGAATGCTTATTCGAAAGAGACGACATTGATGAAAGGCTCGGAGAAATAAAATGCCCGGCTTTGGTACTGCATGGAGATTTAGATGCCGCTATCCCCTTAGAGCGTGGTAAAAAAATGGCTAGTTTGCTTGGCGGAGAAACCTTGTTCCATAAAGTAAATGGTGCAGGACATTCAGCAAATCTTGAAAAGCCTGAAATTGTGAATCCGCTACTTCTTGATTTCTTAGCTAATCTTTGACGTCAGGTTGGGCCGATTGCCGGTTTGTAGCCTGTTATGTGTACTTCTTTAAAAAGTCCAGCTTTCGCGTAGGGGTCATCGCTGGCAATCCTTTGAGCGTCTTTAAGACTTTCAGCTTCAAGAACGATAAGTGAGCCGCACATTTCTTGGTTCTCGTCTAGCAGCGGCCCGGCATAAAGGATATTTAAGTCTTCTAGATACGTCAAATGACTTGGACGTATTGTTAAACGTAAATCGCCAGCATCTTTTCTATCTCTTGCATATATCACAAAATGCATATTCTCCCCAATCGAAATACTTAAATTAATTGTAGTTATCCGGTGGCGCAGTCTTGCTTGCAGTGGGGAATTTTATAAATTGGGAGTCAATTAGGGAGAAAGAATTGATTTGTATTACAATCACCAAAACACAGATCTTCAAATACTTTTAAAAATTTACCCAGCGTTGCTGGACAAATAAGGAGAAAAAAATGCATGAAGCTGTAATTATTGATGCAGTGCGAACCCCAGGCGGACGCCGAAACGGAAGACTAAAAGATTGGCACCCAGCGGATCTAGCAGCGCTTACCCTTAATGCGCTAGCTGAGCGTAATAATCTTGATCCTGCTCTAGTTGATGACGTAGTCATGGGATGCGTGATGCAAGTCGGTCAACAATCGTTAAATATCGGTCGCTCCGCAGTTTTAGCAGCTGGATGGCCAGAGTCAGTACCCGCTACGACAGTGGATCGACAGTGCGGTTCCAGTCAACAAGCCATACATTTCGCTGCACAAGGAGTAATGGCAGGATCTTATGACGTAGTGATTGCCGCCGGCGTGGAATCAATGAGCAATGTCCCAATGGGTAGCTCAGTGGTTGGCGGGCAAATGGGAAACCCTTTCCCTGACGCAATGATGGAACGCTATGCAGAGACTGGTTTACCTCCACAAGGAATTGGCGCAGATATGGTCGCCGACGAATACGGCATAACACGCGAAGACTTAGATGCTTTCGGTGCAGAGTCACAACGGCGAGCAGAACAAGCAACTGCTGAAGGAAGATTCGAAAACGAAGTTATTCCTGTTCCTATCGACATTGATGGAGAAACAGAAATGCATATCGTTGATGAAGGCATCCGACCAGGAACCACCGAAGAAACACTTAGCGCACTAAAGCCAGCCTTCCAAGAGGACGGACGTATAACTGCCGGAAACTCTTCGCAAATATGTGACGGAGCAGCCGCAGTCTTGATTATGAGTGCAGAAAAAGCCGAAGAACTTGGTTTAAAACCAAGAGCCCGCTTTCATTCTTTCGCTCTTGCGGGAACAGATCCCGTAACAATGCTTAAAGGCCCAATACCTGCAACAGCTAAAATATTTGAACGCAGCGGCCTGACGGTAGAAGACATCGACGTATTTGAAATCAACGAAGCTTTCGCATCAATAGTTTTAGCGTGGCAGAAAGAAACCGGCGCAGACCTTGAAAAGGTGAACATAAATGGCGGAGCAATCGCACTCGGGCACCCTCTCGGAGGATCTGGTACAAAATTGATGACCACGATGCTCAACGAGTTAGAACGAACAGAGGGACGCTACGCCTTGCAAGCTATGTGCGAGGGCGGCGGTCTAGCCAACGCAACAATTATTGAAAGGATTTCTTCCTGATGCCACGAATGTCTCTAGAGGGCTCTTCCTCAATTATCACTGGCGGTGCATCCGGCATCGGAGAAGCAAGTGCTCGCCAATTAGCAGATGCAGGTTCACGCGTTGTTATCGCTGACCTAAACGAAGAACGTGGCAACGCAGTTGCTTCCGAATTAGGCGGGTTATTTGTCAAATGCGATGTCACAAGTACCGAAGACGCAGACACGGCTGTAGTAGCCGCCTCAGAAATGGGCCCACTCCGCGCTTTAGTTAATTCGGCTGGACTTGGATACGCAGGAAGAACAGTCGATAGAAATAACGAGCCAATGGATCTGGAAGCCTTCAGATTCGTCATAAATGTGAATCTGATTGGCTCTTTTAACATGTTGAGCCGGTCTGCGGCGGCAATGGCACAAACTGAACCCGTCGATGCTGATGGTTCACGTGGCGCTGTTGTAAACATGGCCTCAGCGGCAGCATTTGATGGACAAATCGGACAATGCGCATACTCAGCTTCCAAAGGTGGTGTTGTCGGAATGACTCTTCCGATAGCCCGTGACTTATCAGTTTTAGGAATCCGGGTTAACACAGTTGCTCCAGGACTCATAGACACACCTATTTACGGAGAAGGTGAAGCCAGTGAACAATTTAAAGCTCACTTAGGCCAATCAGTGCTCTTTCCTAAACGTCTAGGGTCTGGTGAAGAGCTCGCGTTCATGGTTATGGACCTCATCACTAATCCCTACATGAATGGGGAAACTATTCGAGTCGATGGTGGCATTCGAATGCCACCGAAATAGGAGAAATAAATAATGAGCGAGAACACAGCGGTATTAACTGAAAAACAAGGCAGAGTCCTTCTAATAACCTTGAACCGGCCAGAGGCTATGAATTCCATAAACGGTGATCTTTCCCACGGTTTGATGGCCGCTATCGAAATGTTAAACGACGATACTGAATTGACAGCCGGAGTTTTAACTGGGGCGGGGCGGGGATTCTGTGCTGGTATGGACTTGAAAGCCTTTGCTCGAGGCGAAGACATTGGTCCGTTCATGAAGTTCATCAAATCAGGGGCTGAGAAACCTTTGATTGGAGCTGTAGAAGGCTTCGCTCTCGCAGGTGGGCTTGAATTAGCACTCACATGTGATCTTCTTGTTGCCGCAGAAGGCGTAAAACTAGGTATTCCAGAAGTTGGGGTAGGCCTTTATGCTGCAGCCGGTGGACTTTTGCGTCTTCCAAGTCGAGTCGGATTTAGTAAAGCGATGGAGATGGCTATCACCGCTGACCCAATCTCTGCAGAAGAGGCAGCCAATTACGGTCTGGTAGCACGGGTAACTGAGAAAGGTAAAGCAGTAGAAGGTGCTCTTGAGCTTGCGGCAAGAATTGCTCAGAATGCGCCACTCGCTGTTGCTGCATCAAAGAAAATTATTCAAGCCACAACACAAGGGCTGACGGAAGAAGAACTCTGGGCTTTAAACACCGAATTACAGATACCGGTATTTACATCAAATGATGCCCGTGAAGGCCCGGTTGCTTTTGCTGAAAAACGGCCACCAAACTGGACTGGTAGTTAACCGTCTAACGGAAGAAACATGGCGAGTTGGCGTGACTGAGCGACCAGCGTGCCAGTTGAATCCCAAAGTAACCCTGTTTCGATCATCCGGCCATCTTTAAGGTCTTCGGTCCAAAATTTTCCCTGAACCCAGCCTGGAGCTGGTCGGCTACGTACATGGGCAGTGAATTCAATCGTTGGCACCCAACCTACTCTCCCCAAATAACTAAAAATTGGAGGAGGAAAAGCATCAGCGAAAAGAACCAAACTCAAGGCATCTGGGTCTCTGCCGTCTACAAGTCTTATCCAACCAGATACCTCTGCTTTCTTATGATCTGCAATTCCCTCCTCTACCGGAGCCATTCTCATCTCCACTCGGTTATTGATAGCTAAGTCAACGCCTTGTTGATCACCGGTACGGCCCACGCATTCTTCTGGCGGTGGTATCGCTGGTGGCTGTATCGCTATTTCATATTCATGCCCTGTGCCATTAAGTAGGCTGCCGAAAGCTGCCAATAATTCAAGACGAGTTGTTCCGTGCTGAGATAACGATCCGCGAGTCGTGGTAACAGAGCGACCACTTCGAATTACTTCGGTAGTTATTTGAGCAGACTCAGCCCCTGTTCCGGGGCGTAAAAAATGTGCTGTTACTGAGAGTGGGTCCAGATGTTCTTCTTTTGGTTGCATTGCCCGTAACACAGGCATTATTAGATATCCCCCATTTGGATTCTCACCAATGTTCCATTGATCACTGAGTGTTAAGTTCCAAGTTTCATCTTGCTCCTTGTGAGGCATGGTTTCACGGTCAAATTGAGTGTTCATAAAATCTCGCTTCAGTTTTATATTGAAGAATTAATTCCAAGGAAAGTCGCAGCTAAAAGGTAAAGGATGAAGAGCAACGCTCCTCCACTTCTTCCTATTGGTTTCTTATTTGCAGTTAAAGCAAGAAGAGTGATAGTGATGAGAAGCATGAAGAAAAGCCCCTTACCGGTAAGAGATGGGTCACTTATTTGCCCCGGTCCAGCGATACCCATGAGGCCTCCCACTAGAAGACAATTGAAAATATTTGACCCAAACAAGTTTCCTATGATCAAATCGGTCTCCCCGCGCCTGGCACACGAAATTGTTGTTACTAGTTCAGGCAAAGATGTCCCCATAGCTATCAGTAAAAAGCCAACGAATCCTCCAGTGATCCCCCATGATTCTGCAAGTCCAGCCGCTCCACGAACGGTGAAAAATGCTCCAATAACCGTACCTGCAAGTCCACTAACAACACGGAACATCTCTGCGGAGACCTGATAATCCGATTTTTCACTGGTGGCTGTTCCATTTGGTGGGTTGTTTCGAAGTATGTAAAGGAGTACGAATGCTCCGCCAATTAGAAGTGAAAAGCCTTCTATTCGACTTATAGATTCATTTACGAGGACTAGCGTTAGAGCGACGGAGGATCCCAGTGTTAGTAAGCCTTCTTTAGAGACTACTGACCGAGGTATCAGTATTTTGGTAAACGTAACCGCACAAGCCATCACCAACCCTAGGTTTGCCACGTTTGAACCAATTATGTTTCCAACACCGATATCTAAATCACCGGTTCGTGCTGCTGTTATTGAAACCAGAGATTCAGGCAATGACGTCCCAAAGCCGAGAAGAACCACTCCAATAATTACAGGCGGAATTTTATAGATTTTTGCTATAGCGGAGGATCCCTTAACGAACTGGTCTGCAAAAAAGACAAGTCCGACAAGCCCCCCGAAGAACGCTAGATAATGGCTCATTAGGAAATTCTAGTTGAAGTATTGACTATCGCATTACAAAAGGATTAGCCATCGGTTCATCCCCAGTGTTGATCCATACGCTCTTAGTTCGTGTGTAGTCGTAGATAGCGTTAATTCCAGCTTCTCTTCCGTATCCACTTTGTCGGAAACCCCCGAATGGGGCAATTGGAGATATAGCACGATAAGTGTTGACCCAAACTATCCCCGAGCGAATTGCTCCAGAAACTCGATGGGCTCTTGCAACGTTAGAGGTAAAGACGCCAGCTCCAAGCCCAAATTCGGTGTCATTTGCCAATGAAATAGCTTCTTCTTCTGTTTCGAATTTCAGAACAGACATTACTGGACCGAAAAGTTCAATTTGTGTGCTCAGCACGGACTGGTCTGGGCAAGCGAGCACTGTTGGTTTGAAATACCATCCATCTTCGAATCCATCTGGACGACACCCGCCTGTATGTATCACGGCTCCTTGTTCTTGTGATTTGGCCAAAGTTGCTTCGATGCGGTCACGCTGTGCTTGTGTGGCTAACGGTCCGATTTGAGTTTCAGGATCTAATGGG